>ERZ1026892.656-NODE-656-length-15969-cov-11.548134_pt1 | contig 15969 bp, 13 predicted proteins | sample MGYA00380176_ERZ1026892 | MGnify/ENA primary metagenome ERZ1026892 (study PRJEB33269, sample SAMEA4719812) | human gut metagenome | biome: human-associated habitat; feature: organic feature; material: feces | place: Cameroon | collected 2013-10 ... | reverse complement strand
TCTATGTCGGTACCGATTCAAAAGAGTCCGGTATTATCCAGGGCGACCTGATTGCAAAACATTGGGCGGCGAACCCGAACTGGGATCTGAACAAAGATGGCCAGATTCAGTTCGTCCTGCTGAAAGGCGAACCCGGCCACCCGGACGCGGAAGCGCGTACCACCTATGTTATCAAAGAGCTGAACGACAAAGGCCTGAAAACTCAGCAGCTGCAGCTGGATACCGCAATGTGGGATACCGCTCAGGCGAAAGATAAAATGGACGCGTGGCTGTCTGGCCCGAACGCCAACAAGATTGAAGTCGTGATCGCCAACAACGACGCGATGGCGATGGGTGCGGTTGAAGCGCTGAAAGCGCACAACAAATCTTCCATCCCTGTGTTCGGTGTCGACGCCCTGCCGGAAGCCCTGGCGCTGGTGAAATCCGGTGCAATGGCAGGTACCGTGCTGAACGATGCCAACAACCAGGCTAAAGCCACCTTCGATCTGGCGAAAAACCTGGCTGAAGGTAAAGGTGCCGCTGATGGCACTACCTGGAAAATTGAAAACAAAATCGTCCGCGTACCGTACGTTGGCGTAGATAAAGATAACCTTAGCCAATTCACCGGTAAGTAATCTTTAAATATATGGGGCGTACGTTCGTGCGCCCCATAAATACTGACTCAGAATTATCGCGGCCAGGTATATATATGGACAACAATAATAGAGAGCCGTCAGGTGAATTCTTGTTGGAAATGAGCCAGATCAACAAGTCTTTTCCCGGCGTAAAAGCACTCGATAATGTTAACCTGAGAGTTCGTCCACATTCTATCCATGCATTAATGGGTGAGAACGGTGCGGGCAAATCAACGTTATTAAAATGCCTATTTGGAATCTATCAAAAAGATTCCGGCAGCATTCTCTTCCAGGGTAAGGAAATCGATTTTCATTCCGCTAAAGAGGCGCTGGAAAACGGTATTTCGATGGTCCACCAGGAACTGAACCTGGTATTACAACGCTCCGTGATGGACAACATGTGGCTGGGGCGTTATCCCACCAAAGGCATGTTTGTCGATCAGGACAAAATGTATCGCGATACCAAAGCCATCTTTGATGAGCTGGATATTGATATCGACCCGCGTGCGCGCGTGGGCACGTTATCTGTTTCGCAGATGCAGATGATTGAAATCGCGAAAGCCTTCTCCTATAACGCGAAAATCGTGATTATGGATGAACCGACCTCATCGCTGACGGAGAAAGAGGTGAACCATCTGTTCACCATTATCCGTAAGCTGAAAGAGCGCGGCTGCGGCATCGTTTACATCTCGCACAAGATGGAAGAAATCTTCCAGCTGTGCGATGAAATCACCGTTCTGCGCGACGGGCAGTGGATTGCTACCCAGCCGCTGGAAGGGCTGGATATGGACAAGATCATCGCCATGATGGTGGGACGTTCGCTGAACCAGCGTTTCCCGGACAGGCAGAACGTACCGGGCGAAGTGATCCTTGATGTTCAGCATCTGACTTCGTTACGCCAGCCATCGATTCGCGACGTGTCGTTCCAGCTGCGGAAAGGGGAAATCCTCGGTATCGCCGGGCTGGTGGGCGCCAAGCGTACCGATATCGTTGAAACGCTGTTCGGCGTGCGTGAAAAGTCGAGCGGGACCATTACCCTGCACGGTAAGAAAATCAACAACCATACCGCCAATGAAGCCATTAATAACGGCTTCGCGCTCGTTACCGAAGAACGCCGCTCAACCGGTATTTATGCCTACCTTGATATTGGGTTTAACTCCTTAATTTCGAATATCAAGAGCTATAAAAACAAAGTGGGCCTGCTGGATAATTCTCGCATGAAGAGCGATACCCAATGGGTTATCGACTCAATGCGCGTAAAAACCCCTGGGCATCACACGCAAATTGGTTCGTTATCCGGCGGTAACCAGCAGAAGGTCATTATTGGACGCTGGCTGTTAACGCAGCCTGAAATTCTGATGCTGGACGAGCCGACTCGTGGTATCGACGTGGGTGCGAAATTTGAAATTTATCAATTAATCGCTGAACTGGCGAAGAAAGATAAAGGGATCATTATTATTTCTTCAGAAATGCCAGAGCTGCTGGGTATTACTGACCGTATCCTTGTCATGAGTAATGGCCTGGTTGCCGGAATTGTAGAAACGAAAACCGCAACGCAAAACGAAATTCTCCGTCTTGCGTCATTGCACCTTTAATTTCAGGGGCTCGACATGAGTGCGTTAAATAAAAAAAGCTTTCTCACTTATCTGAAAGATGGCGGTATTTACGTTGTTCTTTTGGTTCTGCTGGCCATTATTATTATCCAGGACCCGACTTTCTTAAGTTTGTTGAACCTTAGCAACATCCTGACTCAGTCTTCCGTGCGTATTATTATTGCCCTTGGCGTGGCCGGGCTGATTGTGACCCAGGGGACCGACCTGTCGGCGGGTCGCCAGGTTGGCCTCGCGGCGGTGATTGCGGCAACGCTGCTGCAGTCGATGGAGAACGCCAACAAGGTGTTCCCGGAACTGGCCACCATGCCCATTTTTGTGGTCATCCTGATTGTCTGCGCGATTGGCGCGGTGATCGGCCTGATTAACGGGATTATCATTGCTTACCTGAACGTAACGCCGTTCATCACCACGCTGGGTACGATGATCATCGTTTACGGTATCAACTCCCTGTACTACGACTTCGTGGGCGCGTCGCCGATTTCCGGCTTTGACAGCGGTTTCTCGACCTTCACGCAGGGCTTTATCGCGCTGGGTAGCTTCCGCCTTTCATATATTACTTTCTATGCGCTGATTGCCGTGGCCTTTGTGTGGATTTTGTGGAACAAAACCCGCTTCGGTAAAAACATCTTCGCCATCGGCGGTAACCCGGAAGCGGCGAAAGTTTCTGGCGTTAACGTGGCGCTGAACCTGCTGGTGATTTATGCGTTGTCCGGCGTGTTCTATGCCTTCGGCGGAATGCTGGAAGCCGGTCGTATCGGCTCTGCAACTAACAACCTCGGCTTCATGTACGAACTGGATGCCATCGCGGCCTGCGTCGTGGGTGGGGTTTCATTCAGCGGCGGTGTGGGTACGGTGCTCGGCGTGGTGACCGGTGTGATCATCTTTACGGTTATCAACTACGGTCTGACTTATATCGGCGTGAACCCGTACTGGCAATACATCATCAAGGGCGCGATTATTATCTTCGCGGTTGCGCTGGATTCCCTGAAATACGCGCGTAAGAAATAAGCGCTGTAAGTTCGATAAAAGAAGCCCGGCGATATGCCGGGCTTTTTACTGTGTCGCTGGGTGTCGCTACTTGCTACGGGCCGCAATATACAATCCGCTGTTTTTCATCGCATAACCAAAAACCAGCCCCACCAGCAGTGCAGGCAGCACGACTCGCCAGCTGCCGTTGCAGGCGAAGGTTGAACAGGCGCCGATAAAGGTACCGGGAACAAAAGAAAGCCAGCCATTCTTGGCCTGAAGACACATAGCGAAGGCCACAACCCCTGTCAGCAGATAGCTGACAATCGTCAGCGCTGGCGATAGCGCGCTGCCGTGGATAATGACTTCTGCCCAGAATACGCCGCTGACCAGCGTACAAAACGAAATACCCAGCCCTTTTAGCCCGCCCTGTGGACAGGCAAAATACGCGGTACAGCCCAGAAAACCCACCCAGCTAAGCAACCCCCAGGTCACGGCCACCCAACTCCAGATACCGGATAAAATACCGGTCGTTAGCGCGATGGCGACAAGTGTGCTCATAGCTTTATCCATCCGGCCCGCAGAGCGAGCCGGTGTGTTGAAGGACGTTAAAGCACCACAGCGTGCGCTTTTTCGCCCGGTTTGAAGGTAATCTCCCCAAGGCTAATACAGGCCACCGGGCAGACGTGACCGCAGAGCAGGCAGCCGACGCATTTTTCAGTATTGCAGTGCGGCGCGCGGGTCTCCTCATTCCACTCCATCGCCTGATGTCCGCCGTCATAGCAGGAGATGTAGCAGCGGCCGCAGCCGACGCATTTTTCCTGATTAATATGCGGATAGACGATATAGCTACGGTCGAGGTTTTCAGCCGGTACGATGTTGTGATTCGCGAGGCCAATCATCTCATCAAGCGAATCAAAGCCCTGATCGTTAAGGTAGTGGGACAGGCCGCTTATCATATCTTCGACAATACGATAACCGTACTGCATGATGCCCGTTGTCACCTGTAGCGTCGCCGCGCCCAGCAGTAAAAACTCGGCGGCGTCTTCCCATGTTTCAATCCCGCCAATCCCGCTGATAGGGAAGTCCTTCAGGTCGGGATGAGTGCGCAATTGCTGAATGAAGCGCAGCGCAATGGGCTTCACGGCTTTACCGGAATACCCTGATACGCTGGATTTGCCGTTGACCACCGGCATGCCGATTTTACGGTTAAGGTCAATATTGGTAATGGATTTCACGGTGTTGATGGTCGCGATACCATCAGCCCCGCCGCGTTTGGCCGCCAGCGCCACTTCGCACATATCACCGATATTCGGCGTCATTTTGGCCAGCATCGGCAGAGACGAACCGCGCTTCACCGCCCGGCAGTATTTCTCGACCAGTTCGGGGCTTTGCCCGACGTCGCTGCCCATGGCGTGAGAGGTCATCTGCGGGCAGGAAAAGTTGCACTCAATCATGTCAGCGCCGGCTTCCTCGACGAGCTTCGCCAGATCCTGCCACTGTTGCTCATTTTCGCCCATGATCGAGGCGATCAGCACTTTATCGGGGTAATCCTGCTTAAGCTGGCGGATCGCCGCCAGGTTTTCCGCCAGCGGATGCTCGGCAATCTGCTCCATGTTCTTAAAGCCGATAAATCCGGTATCTTCTTTGGTCAGATGATCGAAGCGCGGCGAGACTTCGTTGGCGATAAAGAAGCCAATGGTTTTAAACACGATACCGCCCCAGCCGCTGTCATAGGCTTTGGCACACATGTCGTAGCAGTTGCCCACCGGTGAAGATGAGAGGCAGAACGGGTTAGGGAATTTGACGCCGCAGAAGGTGACCGACAGATCTTTGGTTAACATGTTCATGCCTCCTCTAAATAGTGATGAATGGCCTGAGCGGCTTCTTTCCCGGTCTTCACGGCGTAGACCACGGTTTTGTCTCCTTTGACAATATCGCCCGCGGCGAACAGCGCAGGGTCACTGGTCTGGTAGTTGTGCGTTTCCACGATGTTGCGCTGGACCTGAATGTCCGCAAAGGCATCCAGTTCGGCGCGTTGACCGACGGCGAGGTAAATGCGCTCTGCCGTTAGCGTCAGCTCGCCGGGCAGGCGAACGTGCTGGAACGTCACCTTGTTGCCCGTGACGCTGATGGGGGTAAAGCCATCGATAATCGATACGCCCAGCGCCTGGGTGGTCGTGAACTCTTTATCGCTTGCCGGAAATTCGGCCAGCTCTTCGCGGGCCACGCAGGTGACGGACGGACAACCGAGAATTTTCAGCGTACTGGCAACGTCCATCGCCACGTCGCCGCCGCCGATAATCAGGGCGCTTTCCGGTACGGTGATGTTGCCGCCTGACATTCGGGCGCGCTGGAGGAAATCGACGGCGATTTCGACCGGACTTGCCTCGTTAAACAGGGGCAGCGTTGAGCCTTTGGACATTCCGACAGTCAGTAGCACTGCGCGGTAGTCGGCTTTCAGTTCAGCAAGCGTCGGGTTTTTACCGACTTCGCAGCCGCAGCGCACGGTGACGCCCATGTCGATGATGCGGGCAATTTCAGTATCCAGCACCTTTTGCGGCAGGCGAAACTCTGGAATACCGTGACGCAACCAGCCGCCCGGTTGGGCCTCTTTTTCAAAAAGGGTGACGTCATAGCCCAGATGGGTGAGCGTGACGCTAGCCTGTAGCCCCGCGGGGCCAGCGCCCACGATCGCGACTTTCCCTTTGTCCTTGCGACCCGGCTGGTAAATCTGCATCGCCGTTTGCTGCTCGAAGTCGGTGACAAAACGCTGCAGGCGGCCGATATCAATCGGCGTATCTATGCCCGAGCGGGAACAGCCCTGCTGGCAAAGTTTTTCCGTAGGGCAGACGCGTGCACAAACCGCGCCCAACGCATTATTTTCTCGAATGGTTTCGGCAGCACCTTTAAAGTTACGGAAATATACCGAGCGAATAAACTTGCCAGGGTCGGTTTCCGCGGGGCAAGACTGGCTGCACGGTGCATCGTGGCACAGCAGGCAGCGGGAGGCTTCTTTGATCGCTAATAGCGGCGTAAAGGCAGGAATCAGCTCATCCTGGTATTCGTGTTGCGACATAATTGCTTCCTTAATGATTAGTTTAATTAAGGCAAAAAAAGTGAAACAACTTCAGGCAGGCTAAGCGGATGAGGGGGAGGGTTCTGTGAAAGCATTCACAAATAACCTGATAATTATTGTGGTTTAGCGTGGATCGCAGGAATAGATAAGATGCAAATAGGAACCATTAGTAATAGAAATTCATTAACTAATGTAATGACAGGAACACGGGTTTCCAGAAAAGACTCAGTTGGCCTTCTTTTTCTGTAGCTCCAGCAATTGATCTGGCGTGACGGCGGGATATCCCTGGGCGCCTTCCGGCACTTCTTGCTGGGCAGGAATCGGAATCAACGGGCCTAAGAAGCGCGGCTCGCGCTTGAACAGATAAAGATCGGCCAACGCCCCGAAGCGGGCACCGAATTCGCGCAGGCGAACGCTCCACATATCTTTCGGAGACGGTACGGCGTAGCACTGCGCCTGAATGCCCATATGCAGGGCGATAAACAGCGCGCGCTCACAGTGGAAGCGCTGGGTAATGATAATGAAATCGTTGGTGTCGAACACCTTACGCGTGCGGACGATGGAATCGAGCGTACGGAAACCCGCGTAATCCAGCACGATATCTTCCGGCGCCACGCCGGCTTTGATCAGATCGCGGCGCATGGTCATCGGCTCATTATAGCTTTGCAGCGCGTTGTCGCCGCTCAGCAGCAGATAGTTGACCTTGCCGCTGTTGTAGGCGTTCAGCGCCCCCTGGATGCGGTAACGGTAATACTGGTTGATGACGCCGGTACGGTAGTACTTCGCGGTGCCAAGCACGACACCCACCTGGCGATAGGGAAGATCCTGCAGCTCGTCGTAGATATAAGGCGCCGTTTTCCAGCTCATCCAGCGGTCAAGACCCAGCACGGTCAACAGCAGCAGGCCGCACAGGACTAACAGGCTGTATAACACACGCTTTAACATGAACTTGGCTCAACCGTGGACGAGGAAGACATCAGGCTACTTTACCCGCCGGGCAAGCGCAAGAAACCATCGTTTAATTGCGGGGAAATTAGACAACGGAGGCGGATTGCCGTTTGTAGGCCGGATAAGGCAAAGCCGCCGTCCGGCAATCTGCTCCAGCTGGCCCGATGGCGCTACGCTTATCAGGCCTACGGGTTATGCCAACAGGACGCGATCGATATTATGGCAGCCGAGCGCTTTCAGCGTCGCGGCGGTGGCATCCCACTGAATCAGCGGGGCATCGGCGCGTTCAGCAAGAATGGCCCGTTGAATATCCGGGTAATCATAACCGTTCAGGCTCAGCAGGTTCAGCGCGCCCTGCAGCGGTGGCAGCGTGGGGTTAAACGCGGCGTTTTCAGCATAGCTGCCGCTGAAAATAGTACCATCATGCAGTTCCAGCGCCACGCCCGATGGCGATTGGCTGTACGGGGTATGGCTCTGATTCGCGGCCCGAATCGCAGCCTGTGAAAGCGCATCGCCATCAAGCGGATGGCCGTGATCCTCCGCGTCCATCAGCAGGGTTTTGATCTCCAGATCTTTCGGGCCAAAAGCATCCGGCAGGTAATCCTGTAACGTGTGTGGCTGACGGCCCGGCAGATTGATACGCAGCGCCAGCCCGCTGTTCAGCTCGTTCATAAACTGACGGCAGTGGCCGCACGGCGTGTAGTTAACGGTAATCGCCTGCAGCGCTTTTTCACCGCGTAGCCAGGCGTGGCTGATGGCGCTTTGCTCGGCATGAACCGTTTGTTGCATCGTCGCGCCGAGAAACTCCATGTTGCCGCCGAAGTACCAGGTGCCGCTGACACCGCGGGCAATGGCGCCAACGTTAAAGTGAGAGAGGTCTGCGCGGGCGCAGGCCGCGGCCAGTGGCAGGAGCGCGAAAGCGAGCGCGTCTTCGTCCAACCCCGTCGCCTGCTGCAGCGATGAGACCTGCCCGGCGCTTAACAGAGCAGGGAAGTGCGGATCGGCTAACAGCGGAGCGATAGCGGTCTGCAGGTCTGCCGCCAGTTGCGTAAAAGCAGATTGAAAACGTGGATGCATGGCGTTGTGCCTCATAACAATGTAATGGGATCGTAGTGTACGGGGCGCGCACGCCACAATTAGTGATCAATATCCCATTGTTAGTGCAACGTATGTAATCTCATTGGAAAATGTGTGATTTGTCTCGTTTTATCCCACCGCGGCCAGAATAATCGGGAACAGGAACGGTGCGATCAGCGAGGTAATAATCCCGCAGATGACCAGGGCCAGTGAACTAAACGCCCCTTCCTGATAGTCCAGCTCCGCGCAGCGAGCGGTGCCGAGGGCGTGCGATGCGGTGCCCATCGACAGCCCGCGCGAAGCTTTAGTGGTAATACGCATCAGGTTCAACAGCGTGTGGCCAAACACCGCGCCGAGAATACCGACATAAATCACGCACACTGCGCTGATGGCGGGAATACCGCCGATGCTGCCGCTGACTGCCATCGCAATCGGGGTGGTGACCGATTTTGGCAGAATAGAGGCGGCGATTTGCGGCGATGCGCCCATCATTAATGCCACGGTGGTGCCGGTAATCATCGCCACCGCGCTGCCGATAAAGCAGATAGTGATAATGGATTTCCAGCGGGCACGAATCTGGTGCAGCTGTTCGTACAGCGGGTAGGCGAGGGCGACCACCGCCGGTTGCAGAAGGTCGTTCAGTACTTCGCTGCCTTTGAAATAGTGGTCGTACGGGATGCCGGTCAGCATCAGGAACGGAATAATCACCACCATAGAAACCAGCAGCGGGTTGAGCAGCGGCATTTTGAAACGCGCGCCCAGCTTACGGGCGGCAAAAAAGACAACCAGGGTCAGCGGCAGCGACCACCAAATATAATGAAGCATTATTTTTTCGCCTCTTCTTGCCCAACGACGTTACGTTCACCGTGTACCAGGTGTGAGCTCCAGCTCACGACCACCAGCACCACCAGCGTACTGACGGTACAGGAGACCACCACCGGACCAAACTGCGCGCTCAAGAGCGTGAAGTACTGCATCACGCCAACGCCAATCGGCACAAACAGCAGCGCCATATAGCGAATAAGCACGTAGCAGCCGGGGTTGACCCATTTGGCGGGCAGAATTTGCAGCGCCAGCAGGACGAAGAGGATAAGCATGCCGATAATGCTGCCGGGGATGGTGATGGGCAGCAGCGACGAAACAAAAATTCCGGCATAAAGGCAGGCGTAAATCAGCACGAATGCACGCAGGTATTGCCAGATAATATTCAGTGATTTGAGCATGGGATTCACCTTTGGTGGAATGCATTCATCATACAATTAAACCCTGAAATGTGCTACCGATCACATCATGAAATCTGAGCATACCTGATATAGATAAGCGGAACATCAGCCCTCTGACCGCAGGTTAGCTCTCAATGTGTACCGGGTGTGATAAATAGTGGAGAAAACGGCTCAGCGCCAGCGACGGGAGATCCTTCTTACGCCAGAATACGCCAACGCTGCCTTTCTGCTCAATGCGCGGCAGCGCCAGAATCGACAGCTGCCCCTGGCGCTGGTAGCGCTCGGCAAGGCGTAAAGAAAGAATAGAGATCATATCGCTGCTTTGCAGCAGGTTGACGCTGACGTTCATCGATGCCGATTCGATGGTGTTCTCCGGCAGCATTACGCCGTTTTCCACCAGCGCGTTATCAATACTCTGGCGGATCGGCGTGCCGTTCGGCCAGACGATCCAGCGCCACGAGGCCAGATCGTTCCACGTCAGGCTGGCAAGGCGCGCCAGCGGATGGTCGGTACGCGCGACAAAACAGACCGGTTCGGTATACAGCACTTCATAGTTCAGCGGCAGCTCCAGCGCCCGGCCGCCGATACGCCCGACCACCACATCGACCACCCCCGACTGTAAATCGTGCAGCAGCGGCGTCATCACCTTTTCTTCAATATTCAGATGCAGCGTCGGCATTTCGGCCAACAGCGGGAAAATCGCCTGGGAAACGCAGTCGGTGGCCACCGGCGAGCAGCCAATTTTCAGGCTGCCGACCAGCCCGCCTTGCTTAAAGCGTTCCATCTCGAACTGTGAACGTTCGATATCGTTTATCAGCCGCTGGGCGTGCTGGAGCAGCAGTTTGCCGCCTTCCGATGGACGTAGACCTTTACTGTGTCGCTCAAACAGCGTCAGGCCTAACTCCTCTTCAAACTGGGTCAGCCACTTCGACAGCGCGGGCTGCGTGATGTGCATTTTCTTCGCCACCTGGGTGAGATTTCCCTGCTCGCCGAGCGCCACCAGAATGTGCAAATGATGAAGCTTCAGTTTCTGCGTCCAGTCCGCCATCAGGTATAACCTCCAGGTTATGTTTGAGCATGAAATGCCATTGTACAACTCATTTCTCTTATCACAAAATGGCAACATAAAAGCAAAAAAAGAAACATCTTACCCTGTGCCGTTCGGGCCAGACGCGCGAACGGCGAAATGGATAACCTGCATTTACCGAGGCCCTCCCTATGACGCAACGACGTGAACTTCAGGCGCTAATCGACGCCGCCCCTATCGGCGCGATGCAGTGGCGCGTCATTATCTGCTGTTTCCTGGTGGTGATGATGGACGGGTTTGATACCGCCGCCATCGGCTTTATCGCCCCGGCCATTCGTGAGCACTGGCAACTGAGCGCCGCCGAGCTTGCCCCGCTGTTTGGCGCCGGTTTGCTGGGCTTAACCGCGGGCGCGCTGCTGTGTGGGCCGCTTTCCGACAAACTCGGTCGTAAACGGGTGATTGAATGGTGCGTCGCGCTGTTCGGCCTCTTCAGCCTGTTGTCAGCGTTTTCGCCCAATCTGGAAATGTTAATTGTTCTGCGCTTCTTAACCGGCCTCGGCCTCGGCGGCGCGATGCCTAACACCATTACCATGACCTCAGAGTATCTGCCGTCCCGCCGTCGCGGTGCGCTGGTGACCCTGATGTTCTGCGGCTTCACCCTCGGTTCGGCGCTCGGCGGCATCGTCAGCGCGCAGCTGGTGGCGGTGATTGGCTGGCACGGCATTCTGGTGCTGGGCGGCGTGCTGCCGCTGGCGCTGTTCTTCGGCCTGCTGGTTGCGCTGCCGGAGTCGCCGCGCTGGCTGGTTCGCCGTCAGCGTCCGCAGGCACAAATCAGCCGTACTGTCAGCGCGATGACCGGCGAGCGCTACGAAAACACCGAGTTCTGGCTGGATGAACCCGCCGCTACGCAAAAGGGCAGCATCAGCCAGCTGTTCGCCGGGCGTCAGCTCACCATCACGCTGATGCTGTGGGTGGTGTTCTTTATGAGTCTACTGATCATCTACCTGCTTTCGAGCTGGATGCCGACGCTGTTGAACCACCGCGGTATCGATTTGCAACACGCCTCCTGGGTGACGGCCGCGTTCCAGGTCGGCGGTACGCTGGGCGCGCTGTTGCTGGGCGTACTGATGGATAAATTCAATCCGTTCTGGGTGCTGGCCGTCAGCTATGCGCTGGGCGCGGTATGCATCGTGATGATCGGCCTGAGTGAAAACGGCCTGTGGCTGATGGCGCTGGCGATTTTCGGCACCGGCATCGGCATTAGCGGTTCGCAGGTAGGGCTTAACGCGCTGACCGCGACGCTTTACCCCACGCAAAGCCGCGCTACCGGCGTGAGCTGGTCTAACGCCATTGGCCGCTGTGGCGCCATCGTCGGTTCGGTCTCCGGCGGCATGATGATGGCGATGAATTTCTCATTCGACACCCTGTTCTTTGTGATTGCCGTTCCGGCCGCCGTTAGCGCCGTCATGCTGACATTGCTGACGCTGGTCGTACGCCAGTCATCCCGAGTACCCGAATCGCAGCCCGTCATGGGCGCGGTGAAAAGTTAAGGAGAATAATAATGACCGCGGATGTAAAACACGATCGCCAACAGTTCTACCAGCACATTTCCGGGCAAAACCTGACGCCGCTGTGGGAATCGTTGCATCACCTGGTGCCCAAAACGCCGAACGCCAACTGCGCACCGGCCTACTGGAACTATCAGGAAATTCGCCCGCTGCTGCTGGAAAGCGGCACGCTGATTGGCGCGAAAGAGGCGGTGCGCCGCGTGCTGGTGCTGGAGAACCCCGGCCTGCGCGGCCAGTCATCGATTACCTCGTCGCTGTATGCGGGCCTGCAGCTGATCATGCCGGGCGAAGTGGCGCCAAGCCATCGCCATAACCAGTCGGCGCTGCGCTTTGTGGTGGAAGGTCACGGCGCGTTTACCGCCGTCGACGGCGAGCGCACCCAGATGAGCCCCGGCGACTTTATCCTTACCCCACAGTGGCGCTGGCACGACCACGGCAACCCGGGCGACGAACCGGTTATCTGGCTCGATGGTCTTGACCTGCCGCTGGTGAACTATCTCGGCTGCGGCTTTGCCGAAGATTACCCGGAGGAACAGCAGCCGGTGACGCGTAAAGAGGGGGATTGTCTGCCGCGCTACGCCGCCAACATGCTGCCGCTGCGCCACCAGGTAGGCAACTCATCGCCGATTTTCAACTACCGCTATGACCGCAGCCGCGAGGCGCTGCATGACCTGATGCGTCTGGGCGAGGCCGACGAGTGGGATGGCTACAAGATGCGCTACGTCAACCCCGTTACCGGCGGCTACCCGATGCCGTCGATGGGCGCTTTCCTGCAACTGCTGCCAAAAGGCTTCCGGTCGCGTCAGGCGCGCACCACCGATAGCACCATCTACCACGTGGTAGAAGGCAGCGGCGAAGTGACCATCGGTGAGCAGACCTTCAGTTTTAAAGCGAAAGATATTTTTGTTGTGCCCACCTGGCACAGCGTGTCCTTTAACACGCCAGAAGAGACCGTGCTATTCAGTTTCTCGGATAGGCCAGTCCAGGAAGCCCTGGGTCTGTTCCGCGAAGCGCGCTATTAATCAGGAGAAGAAAAATGAGCAAATACGTATTTGAACCCCAGGCTCCGGTCGCGATTCCGGTTGTTGGCAGCGACGAGCAGTTCCCGGTACGCCGCGTTTACTGCGTGGGCCGTAACTATGCCGCTCACGCCCGTGAAATGGGCTTTGATCCGGATCGCGAACCGCCGTTCTTCTTCTGCAAACCGGCCGATGCCGTGGTCCCCGTTGCCGCGGGCGAAACCCTGAACCTGGCCTACCCGGCGCAGACCGACAACTATCACTATGAAATTGAGCTGGTGGTCGCTATTGGTAAAAAAGGTAGCGATATCCCGCTGGAAAAGGCCGAAGAGTATATATGGGGCTACGCCACCGGACTGGATATGACTCGCCGCGACCGTCAGATGGAGATGCGCCAGATGGGCCGTCCGTGGGAAATCGGCAAGGCGTTTGACCTCTCTGCGCCGATTGCTCCGCTGCATAAAGTCGCCGACGCGCCGTCGCTTGAAAAAGCGCCAATCTGGCTGCAGGTCGATGGCCAGGATCGCCAGCGCAGCGATATTGAACATCTGATCTGGGATGTGAAAGAGACCATCAGCTACCTCTCCGGCTTCTTCGAACTGCAGCCGGGCGACCTGATCTTCACCGGCACGCCGGAAGGCGTGGGCGCGGTGGTGAAGGGCGAAACCATCACCGGTAACGTCGAAGGCTTAACGCCGATCGCGGTGAAAATTGTTTGAGGTGAGCGATGAAGCTGTACAGTTTTTTTAATAGTTCGGCCTCTTACCGCGTACGGATTGCGATGGCGCTGAAGGGCATTGATCACCAGACGGTAGGCGTCAACATCCGTATCGGCCAGCAGAACGCGCTGGAGTACCGCCGCCTGAACCCGGTGGGTCTGGTGCCCGCGCTTATCACCGATAACGGTGAATCGCTGGGCCAGTCGCTGGCGATTATTGACTGGCTGGACAGACATTTCCCGCAGACGCCGCTGCTACCGGCGAACGATCCGCAGCGCATGCGCGTGCTGGAAGTGGTGTACGCCATCTGTTGCGACATCCACCCCATCAACAACATGCGCGTATTGCGCTACCTCAGCGATGAGCTGAAGGTCAGTGAAGAAGAGAAAAAACGCTGGTATGCCCACTGGATCCAGCAGGGGTTGAGCGCGGTTGAACAACTGCTGCGCCGAAGCCAATCCGGGGCGTTTTGTTTTGGCGATGCGCCGACGCTCGCCGACTGCTGCCTGGTGCCGCAGTGGGCTAACGCCGAACGCATGGGCTGCGATCTTAGCGGATTCCCGCGCTGTAAAGCCGTTTATGACGCCTGTACGGCGCTGCCGGCATTTATCGCTGCCGCCCCGGAAAACCAGCAGGACAAGATCCCGGCGTAGTCAGAAAAGGAGAATTATCATGGCAAAAGTCACGCGTGCAATTATTGTCGGCGGCGGTATTGGCGGTGCGGCCACCGCGCTGTCGCTGGCCCGTCAGGGCATCCAGGTGATGCTGCTGGAACAGGCGCACGAGATCGGCGAAATTGGCGCCGGGATCCAGCTGGGGCCGAACGCGTTTTCCGCGCTCGACAGCCTGGGCGTGGGCGACGTCGCCCGTCAGCGTGCGGTCTTTACCGATCACATCACGATGATGGATGCGGTTAACGGTGAAGAGGTGATCCATATTGAGACGGGACAGGCGTTCCGCGATCACTTCGGCGGCCCGTATGCGGTTATTCACCGTGTGGATATCCATGCCACGGTCTGGGAAGCGGCACTCCAGCATCCGGGGGTGAAATATCGCACCTCCACTCATGTGGTGGACATTCGTCAGACTGCGGATGATGTCACCGTATTTGATGATAAAGGCAACAGCTGGACGGCGGATATTCTGATTGGCTGCGACGGGGTGAAATCTGTGGTGCGACAGAGTCTGCTTGGCGATACGCCGCGCGTCACCGGTCACGTGGTGTACCGCGCGGTGGTAGAACGTGACGATATGCCGGAAGACCTGCGCATCAACGCGCCGGTGCTGTGGGCTGGCCCGCACTGCCACCTGGTGCACTATCCGCTGCGTGGCGGTAAACAGTACAACCTGGTCGTAACCTTCCACAGCCGCGAGACGGAAGAGTGGGGCGTGCGCGACGGCAGTAAAGAAGAAGTGATGTCGTACTTCAAAGGCATTCACCCGCGTCCGCGTCAGATGCTTGATAAACCGACCTCCTGGCGACGCTGGTATACCGCCGACCGCGAGCCGGTAGAGAAGTGGGGTAACGATCGCATTACGCTGGTGGGCGATGCCGCACACCCGGTTGCGCAGTATATGGCGCAGGGCGCCTGTATGGCGCTGGAAGATGCGGTGACGCTGGGCAAAGCGCTGACCCAGTGCGACGGCGATGCCGCCCGCGCGTTTGCGCTGTATGAATCTGTGCGTATACCGCGTACCGCGCGTATCGTCTGGTCCACCCGCGAAATGGGCCGCCTGTATCATGCGGCGGGCGTTGAGCGTCAGGTGCGAAACCTGCTGTGGAAAGGGAAAACCCAGGACGAGTTTTACCGGGGGATTGAGTGGCTGTACGGCTGGAAAGAAGATAACTGTCTGGAACCGCGATAGCCGCGGTTGCCACGATGGGCTCTTTCTCTTTTAAGGATTGCCTCTTATACAAAAATTAGTGGGACAGGACCGAATATATATTAGTCAGGTGAAAGGTTCCGTTCACTTTACGTCAGGCAGAACATAACGTCTTTTCACCGGTGAACGGGCCAAGGGGGACAACCGCGTCCCCCTTGGCAATCCCCGCGGCCCGCAGGGAAATCGGTGCTTCGCACTACGCTCACCTACGAACTCCAGCCTGCGGCACGGC
>ERZ1026892.649-NODE-649-length-16098-cov-11.459764_pt1 | contig 16098 bp, 12 predicted proteins | sample MGYA00380176_ERZ1026892 | MGnify/ENA primary metagenome ERZ1026892 (study PRJEB33269, sample SAMEA4719812) | human gut metagenome | biome: human-associated habitat; feature: organic feature; material: feces | place: Cameroon | collected 2013-10 ... | reverse complement strand
TCAGGTTATCCATCTCCGCTTCGCAGAAGGTCAGCGCTTTTTCCAGCTGATTGCGGCGCGCGCGGTTGTTGCTTAGCTGCGCGTGCAGCTCGTCACGGCGAATGCGCGCGCGCTCTTCTGCGCCCGCATCGGCACGTACGCCAATATCTTTCAGCTCTTTATAGAGATCGTTAAGCAGCTCTTTCTTGGTGTCGTAGGAGCTTTTCAGCGACGCCAATACCTGGCTGTACTGACTCACCTGCGCGGCGTGGGTACGCATGGCTTCACGCGCGCGGCTCCGCTCGCTTTCCGCCTGCGCCAGACGTTCACGCAGTTTTTCGTTGAGGTCGCTGTTGCCGCTCAGCATTTCCGCTGAGTCAGAGTAGCCGAAGTGGGCGCGACGCTGCACGACTTCGGTCAGGGCAAACGCCTGCTGACGCGCTTCGCGCTGCACCTGCTGTGACCAGGCGTAATCCTCTTTCAACTGTTCAAACTGCTCCGGGTCGCTCTGCAGTACAGAGACAATCGGCTCAAGCTTCGCCAGTTGGTTGCCATGCTGCTGGATAAAGCGTGCGGCTTCCTGCGCTTCGTCCAGGCGCTCCTGGATTTCATCCACGCGGTCGGCCAGCGTTTCATCGGCCAGCAGGCTCAGGCGCGGTAGGAGGCGGTTGAGCAGCGCAACGCCCTCTTTCGCCTGTTCGTACTGCGCCTGCTGCTGCTGGTTATCACTTTCGTGACTGCTGAGCGCGCGCTCCAGCTCGTTGCGACGGGTGTTCAGTTTGCGAATTTCCGCTTCCGGATCGTCGTCAAACGCCACCGACAGATGACTGCCGATAAAGCGGCTGAACGCCTGATGCAGACGCTGGGTTTTCTGGACGTCGAACGACAGGGTCGCAAAACGTTCAGACAGCACTTCACGCTCGGCGTGCAGGCTCTCAATGCGGCTTTCGCGCGCGGCGCGGCCAAACAGCGGCACCGCCGGGAAGCGCGAGTAGCGCCACTGGCGATCGGCGGTCTTCACCACCACCGCTTTTTCCAGCTCGTCGACGTTGAACACGCTGTCATCGAAGGATTGCGGATCCCCCTCAATCAGATAGAGATCTTCCGGGCAATCTTCCAGCCCTTCCAGATACTCGGCGATCTGCGACAGATCCGGCACCACGATGGCGTGACGCGACGGGCCGTACAGCGCGGAGAAGTACGGCGCGTCGTCAAGGCTGACGTCATCGTAGATTTCCGACAGCAGTACGCCGCCAAAACGTTCGGCCAGCGCGTTCAGGCGCGGGTCTTCGGAACCGCCCGGCTGGCTTAAGCGCTCAATTTCATCATCGACGGCACGTTTACGCGCGCCGACTTCGTCGCGTTCGACGATCGCTTCGCGCTCGCGCTCCAGCAGTTGCTGAAGGTATTCGGTAACGTCCTGGCTGGACTCAAACTGTTCGCCGCTCTGCTCACACAGCTGGCTCAGGCTATTCTGCGCCGCCAGCCAGACCGGCGCGCGGTGCATCAGCGCCGAGATACGCGATTGCAGCTGTTCCTGCTCCTGACGCAGTTGCATACGCTGCTCGCGAGCGTCAGTCACGCTGTCGCTCAGTGCGGCAATGCGCGCTTCCAGCTCGCGGTGCAGGTTTTCAAGATCGTCAATATCGTACTGTTTGCCCTGACGCTTGCAGAAATCGGCCAGCAGACGCTCGGCTTCCTGCTGTTCGCGCAGACGCTGTTCCAGTTCATTCAGACGGCTGCGCAACGGCTGCGCCTGCTCCGCCAGGTGACGCTGGTTTACGCCGTCACGCAACAGTTCACGCGCCGCGTCCCAGGCTTCGTTACGCGCCAGCGGGCCGTTAATTGACGCCACCAGCCGATAGGCTTGCTCAAACTGGCTGTGTGCCGTCTCGGCAACGCTCATTTTCTGCTCGAGCGACAGCAGTTTTTCCGTGGCTTCCTGCTCTTTGGCCTGGAAGGTTTCCAGCCATTCCGCCGCGCTGTCCGGCGTTAAATCCGGCAGGTGGCACAGCGCTTTCGCGCGCTCCAGCGCCTGTAGCGCCTGGGTGTACTGAATGGCGCGCGTTTGCTGGACGTCCAGCGCCTGCTGGTAGTCGGCGAGCTGGCTTTTCAGCTCATCCACTTCCAGTTCGGCGGCTTCGGCGCGCGCTTCGTTCTCTTCCTGCTGTTCGGCGGCTTCCGCCACCACTTCATTCTGCTCTTCGAGGCGAATTTGCAGCTCGTCTAAATCCGCTTCATAGCGCTCAATTTTTTCCTGCTGGCGCAGCGCGGTCTGCACCAGATTCAGGTGGTCGCTGGCGGCCTGGTGATCGGCTTCGAGATCGCCTTCCGCGCCGTTGTGTTCCTGTAGCTCGCGCGCCATATCGACGTGCTTGTACTGTTCCGCCGCCAGCTGCGAGCGGGAGGTGAACAGTTCGCGGCGATACTCCAGCGCTTTATCCAGATGCACGCGGCGCTCGTTGGCATGGCGCATGTAGTCGGCGGCCACGTAGTCGGTGGCTTCGGAGATCAGGTGCTTGAACAGGTCGCGGTCAGACTGGGTGACGCGAATCGCTTCCAGCGTCATCCGGTTTTCGCGCAGCGCCGCTTCCATGTCCTGGAACGCTTTGCGCACGCCGCTGTTTTCCGGCAGCAGGTAGTCGCGCAGCGAGCGGGTAATCGCGCTGGAAATACCGCCGTACAGCGAGGCTTCAATCAGGCGATAGAATTTACTACGGTCAGCGGCAGAGCGCAGACGACGCGCGACGATGCCCAGATCGAACATCAGCGCGTGGTAGTCGGTAATCGAGTTGAACTGCTTGAACTGAACGCCTTCGATGGTATCGAGCTTATCTTTCAGCTCCTGCAACGTCAGCACGCGCGCCTGGCGCTCGTTCAGCGTTTCGGTCAGCAGTTGGGTCGGCTGAATCGAGGTTGGCAGCCCCTGAATGGCGAATGGCTTAATGTCGACTTTACGATCGCGGCCCGCCACCTGTTGCAGACGCACGCCAACCACCACGCGCTGGTGACGCGAGTTCATCACGTCGAGTACCGAATAGCAGACACCCGCTTTCAGCTTACCGTGCAGACCTTTATCGCGTGAACCGCTGGTGGCCCCCGCTTCGGTGGTGTTACGGAAGTGCAGCAGCGTTAAGTCGGGGATCAGCGCCGTGACGAAGGCCGCCATGGTGGTCGATTTACCGGCACCGTTACCACCGGACAGCGTGGTGACCAGCTCATCCAGATCGAAAGTACGGGCAAAGAACCCGTTCCAGTTAATCAGCGTTAGCGAACGAAATTTACCACGTTCGATCATTATTCTTCCTCCCCGCTATCCTGCTGATGGTCGTCGTTCTCGTCATTGAGCTGCAGATGGTTTTCAATCGCCATGGCTTCACCGTCGCGAATCATGCGCAGCTGCGCTTCGCGCGCGTCATCGCCGGAACGCACATCGGCGCCAAAGCGGAACACCGATTCGGTGATGCGGAATTTGCTGCTGTCATGGCCCATAAACCACACCATGCCCAGACGGCGCAGGCGGTTGAGCGAAGAGCGCACCTTTTCCTGTAACTTCTGACGGTCAAGGTCAGAGCCGGTGGAACGGTTGTTAACCAGCTTCAACAGCTTGGCTTCATCGGCCAGCGCCAGCAGCTCATCGTACAGCTCCTGCTGGGTGAAGATGCCTTCATTTGCCAGGCGTTCCGGGCTGAGGTAGAGGTAGCAAAGGATTTTGCCGACCATCATGTCCAGTTCGGACAGAACCGAACGCGGAATCAGCGTGGTAGAACGCGGACGCAGATAGAAGAACCCTTCCGGCGCGCGGATCAGTTCAACGTTGTAGCGGGCGTAAAACTCTTCCAGGTACTCCTGGAAATCCATCAAAAAAGCGTGGTTGTCGAGCTCGTCCAGGCCAATGTGGCGGCCCGCACGCAGCGCGCTATCCAGCGCAGGGAAAAGGGGGTTGGCCAGGGCCTGTGCCAGTTTAACCGGCATCACTTGTTCAATATTTGTCAATGACATGCGCCTGTACCTTGGCTCCGTAATCATTAATTGCCTGCCATTTGGCCGGCAGTCCGGTGAAATCTGCTTGCGCTACGCCCAAACGAACCGCCTGGTCAACCACAATGCGCGCAACGTCGAAGTGGCGCGCTCGCGGATATTGAGCCAGATACTCTTTCACCACCAGACCGAGGTCCAGCGGCAGCTGTTTGGTTTTATAGATAGCCAACTGTTCTTCGATCAGCGCGGCAAGCTGTTCGCGGATTTCGTTAAATTCTTCGTACTCTAAATCTGGCGGAAGTTCGCCGGTGACCTCTTCGTCGCGCAGCGTCATCTCTTCATCACGCATGTCCAGCAAACGGTCGGCGCTGGCATAGGTGAGCGCCCACGGCGCATCAAAGTACGACTGCACCGACTGGCGCAGGCGTTGTGCAAAGACGCGGTTTTTATCCATATCGATAGCGGTACGGATAAACTTATGCACGTGGCGGTCGTAGCCGATCCACAGGTCAATCGCCTGCTGGCCCCAGCTAACGATACGGTCGAGCTTACTTTGCAGGTCGAACACCAGCCGGTCGACAAAATGCAGATCGTTATGGCTCAGCGTCGCATCCTGAATGCGCAGCAGGTTAGCCTGTAGCTTATCGCCCGCCGCGTCCAGCGTATCCTGCAATTCGCGTAACGTGCCGGAGGTTTCGGACAGCAAAAGCTCGCAGCTGGAGATCGCCGCGCGCCAGTCTTTATTCAGCAACTGCGCGATGTCATCTTTGACCGACTGTTGCTGCTCATCCATGATGCGCTGCGTCAGGTCGATGCTGTCGAAAATCTCCGCTACCGAATATTTCAGCGGCGCGTAAACATTGCGGTGCCAGTGAAACTCATCGCCGCCCTCTTCCGCGGAATCAGCAGCTCTTTTCAGCTCGCTGGCCACAATCGACAGCTGCATTGACAGGCGCAGCGTCGAAAACTCGCGCTGACGAATATAGTAGTCGGTAATGCCAATGCCCAGCGGCGTCAGACGATAGATGGCGTTTCCTTCCGTGATTTCGCTGGTAAAGCGGTTCAGCAGACGTTGGCGAACCAGATCGTTAATCGCATTGTTGGCGCGCGTACCGATGGTTTCACTGGTTTGCTCAAACGCATCACTGACGTGACGGAACGCATCCACCAGCTCGCCTTCCGTCATTTCACCTTCCAGCCGCTCGCCGTTCAGCGTTGCAATGGCCAGCAAAAATGAGAGCCTATCGACGGGTAGCGAAATGGCGAAATCATTTTTTCTGGCCCAGGCAACCAGTTCGGGGACTGTCTGGGAAAATTCACTCATCGTTTATCCTTGTTTCTGTCTGCGGCTTAAGCGCGGTGACATGAATATAGCGCCCCAGGCTGATATAAGGTTCCTGACGGCAATAGCGCGTTTCCAGCTCCAGCAGGATGTCATAGCTATCCTGTTGCTTATGCTTGTCGCGCAGATAGTCATGAAACACTCGCACGCCGGTTTTCCCGTTAATTTGCCAGCCAATCTCTTCCAGCCAGCCATAGACCTGCTGCGGGTCGCGCGGGTAGTTCGGCGACAGCGTACGCTTTTTCTTTTTCGGCATGCCAAGAGCAACATAATCAAAGTTGCCCGCCACCATGTTATGCATCAACAGGCCGTTTGCATTGTAGAACATTAATGATAATACGCCGCCTGGACGCAGCACCGACCACAGCGTTTTTAACGCCTCTTGCGGTTCGGCTACCCACTCCAGTACAGCGTGAAACAATATCAGATCAACCGGGCTTTCCAAATGCCCGGCCACGTCCTGCGCCGCGCATTGTATGAAATGCATGTTGTGGCTCACACCTTTGTCGCTGGCAGCCTGACTTGCGCGGGCGATCATCTCGGCAGAAAGATCGCACAGCGTTACATGATGACCGCGCTCCACCATTTTGATCGCCGTCTGGCCTTCACCGCCGCCGGCGTCCAGAATGCGCAGCGGCTGCGATCCCATGGTCGACAGCAGCGCGTCCAGATCCTGCCACAGAATAGCCTGGCGCAGCTGGCCTTTGGTGGTGCCATAAATATTGCGCGAAAACTTTTCCGCAATGTCATCGAAATTGCGATCCTGCACGGGACGTCCTTCCATCACCAGCCACAAAGGGTCTATTTTGTCACACCCACGGCGAGAATGAAGCTATCTGGTGTAATATCCCTGCATTCATGCGTCAGATGGTTAAAAAAGGTACTCAATAGAATGCTTTTTATGCTGAAAAAGTTTATCGGCGGCATGATGCTGCCGCTACCTTTACTGCTTTTATTGATCGGTTTGGGAATCGTCCTGGTGTGGTTTACCCGCTTCCAGAAGCTGGGCAAATGCGCCATCACCGCCGGCTGGCTTTTTTTACTGCTGCTAAGCCTGCAGCCCGTTGCGGATGGCCTGCTAAAACCCATTGAGGATAAGTACCCCACCTGGCGCGGCGACCCCTCTGCGCAGTATGTAGTGGTACTTGGCGGCGGCTATACGTGGAACCCACAGTGGGCGCCCAGCTCGAACTTGATAAGCAACAGTCTGCCGCGTCTGGCGGAAGGGATTCGTCTGTGGCAGGCCAATCCGGGATCGAAGCTGATCTTCACCGGCGCCCGGGCATTGACCAACCCGGTCAGTACCGCCGAAGCCGGTGCGCGGGTCGCGGAAAGCCTTGGCGTACCGCGCAGCGAGATTATCGTGCTGGATACCCCAAAAGATACTGAAGAAGAGGCAAGCGCGGTGAAAGCCGCCATCGGCGATGCCCCATTCCTGCTGGTAACGTCGGCTTCGCACCTGCCGCGTGCGATGATTTTCTTCCAGCATGTTGGGCTTCATCCACTGCCCGCTCCGGCGAACCAGCTGGCCATTGCCTCGCCGCTTAATCCGTGGGAGCGCATTATCCCTTCCCCGGTATGGCTGATGCACAGCGACCGGGTAGGCTATGAAACGCTGGGGCGCATCTGGCAATGGCTGAAAGGCGATTCAGGAGAGCCAGGGGAGCAGTGATTTCGAGGCCAGGTCAAAATTGGCGCGGTTAAATTTCCCCGTGTTGACCAGCTTCTCGACCTCATCCCACAGCAGGTACAGCCAGCGCCGCCAGAGAAACGCTTCGGCGACCGGCGCGCGCTGGAGGTAGTGCCATAACAGCTGTTCCGCCTGCGGGCTTTCATGCAGGCGAAACAGCTCGTATTCCCGCGGCGCCCACAGAATCGGCCCCGGGCTAACCATCGCCAGCAGTTGATCGCTGCGCGAATCTTTCAGCATGCTGCGCAAAGTAAGATGCCCATGTACCAACACGCAGTTATCGCTAAAGCCCTCAAACAGCGCGTCCAGACATTCGCGGGTGCGGAACAGCAGCCGCTTATCCTGCATGGTCAGCCCAGTGTTCTGATACAGATTCAGCGTGCCCCACAGCACTTCAATTCGCTGTCGATACCATTGCGGCCAGCTGTTCTCCTGAGTGCTATCCACAAAGCCTACGCAGCCCGCACTATCGACTCGATGCCACGCCAGCAGCGCTTCCACAATCTGATCTTTTAGCGCGTCCCAACGTTGCTGATTACGGGTGGGCGCTTCAGCAGAAACTCCCCGCAGTCGCTCCAGCAGCAGGACATCCGGCCCAGGGTGCTCTTCGTGGGTCATCACGCCATACACTACCGGCATCCGCACGGTGCCGTGACGCGCCAGCGTTGAGAATTTCCACGCCAGCTGGCGAGCCAGGCCGGGGGACGTAAAGCTGCGCGCCAGCAGCGGCATGGGATTGCCTTCGGCATCATACAGCGACCACAATGCGGTATCCGTCTGCTCATTGATGCACTCCACACGGCTGAGCGATTCACCCAACAGATGGCTAAGTTCTACCCGTAGCTGTTCCATGACAGATTACCCCCATAAAAGCCATTGCTTTCATAATGAGCATATGAAAAGTGAATTTCACCAGACAAGATCAAAATTGAAACAGAAAGTCAGAAATACTCGGCAGGAAGACGCCCCCTGAGAACCAGGGGGCGGTAGGATTACTTCAGTTCGGCGCGGACGCGGGCCAGATCTTCTGGCGTATCAACGCCCGTCCCCGGCACTTCTTTGGCGACAGCAACGTGGATTTTTTCACCGTACCACAGCACGCGGAGCTGCTCGAGCATCTCAATGTGTTCCAGCGGGCTTGGCGCCCAGTTGACGTAGCGGCGAATAAACCCGGCGCGGTAACCGTAGATACCAATGTGGCGCAGCAGGGTGTCGCCAATTTCTTCGCGGCTTTTGGCAAAGCGGTCACGATCCCACGGAATGGTCGCACGGGAGAAATACAGCGCGTAGCCGTCTTTATCCATGACCACTTTTACCGCATTAGGGTTAAACGCTTCTTCCGCATCGTGAATCGGTACCGCGAGAGTCGCCATACCGGATTGGCTCGCGGCCAGGTTTTCCGCTACCTGGCGGATAATAACCGCCGGGATCATTGGCTCGTCGCCCTGCACGTTAACGATAACGGTGTCATCGCTGAAGGCGCATTTTTCCACCACTTCCGCCAGACGTTCGGTGCCCGACTGATGATCGGCACGGGTCATGCACACTTCGCCGCCCGCCGCTTCAACGGCTTTCGCCACCTCAGGATGGTCGGTAGCCACAATGATACGTTCAGCCCCGGATTCACGCGCGCGCTCCAGCACATGCACAATCATTGGCTTACCGTTGATATCCTGCAACGGCTTACCCGGCAGGCGCGTAGAGGCAAAACGCGCCGGAATAATCACAACGAAACTCATGGTCTGTTCTCTTCAGCGGCTAAAACGCGGGCTTCGTTTTCCAGCAATACGGGGATACCGTCACGCAGGGGAAACGCCAGATTATCAAGTTTGCAAATCAGTTCTTGCTTGTCCTGGCTGTAGTAGAGTTTGCCGTTGCAAACCGGGCAGGCAATAATTTCAAGTAGACGGTGATCCATGGTTCCTCCTGATGGGCCGTATCGAAAACCAGTGCAGCATATCATAGAGCGCTACCGGTCGGCGTCAATCTCCCAACCGTGTCGTTGATGGAGAAAGAGTTTTTCCGCCACCGCGCCGAAGGTCACGCGCGTCGCGCCTTGCCAGCGAGCAAAGTCGTTGATGGCCTGCATCAAGCCTTTTTCCAGGTGCTGGCTGACCCGTACCCCCTCTTCCAGGTACAGAGCGAAAATCTCCAGCACGCCGTCGCTACGGTGCATTTTGCTGTCCATACGGCCAACTAACTCGCCGCGGTGCAGCAACGGTAGGACGAAATAGCCGTACTGCCGTTTCGGCGCAGGCGTGTAGCACTCCAGACGATAGGTAAAGTTGAAAAACTGTTCAGCACGTTTACGATCCCAAACCACCGGATCGAAGGGTGACAACACCGCACTGTGGGTAGCATTGAGCTTACCTTCCGCCGCCCGCACCAACTCGGATTGCAGACTGTGGTGAACCCACATCTCGCCAAGCTGTTCAACGTTTACCGGTACCACCTGCCCTTGTTCTTGCCACTGTGCCAACAGCGCGCGGAGATCCGGCTGGCGCAGCCGATAATAGTCCGCCAGCCACTGAGGACGAAAAATGCCCAGGCTGCGGGCGCTGTTTTCCAGCATCAGGGCTTCGGCCTGCGGCTGCGCGAGCGCATCCCGGCGATCGTCCCATTGCGGCATGACGCGTTCCGTCAGATCGTAAACGCGGTGGAAGTTTCGGCGTTCTACCACCATCACTTCGCCCGCGGTAAACAGCCCCTCAAGGTGCCGCTTGTGCGGTTTCCATTCCCACCAGCCGCTCTGCCCCTTACGCGGGTGAGCAAAATCGGCGGAGCGCACCGGGCCATTCTCAGCGATATGCGCTTTCAGGGCCGCAATCTCGGTAGCGTGCTCATCCATCCAGCTTTGGTGATATTTCCAGCCCATGTTATGCGGCGCCAGCATACGATGGCGCACCAGCGCAAAATCGCTGCGCGGCAGGAAACACGCTTCATGCGCCCAGTACTCCATCAGCTCACCGCGCGCGAGCGCATCATCGAGCCACGAGGAAGGATAGGCGCCAAGACGGCTGAAGAGCACCAGATACGGGCTGCGGGCCACCACGTTGATGGTATCGATTTGCAGCAAAGACATTTGCTGAACGGTACGGAGAATATCCGTCGTCTGGGGCTGACGACGTGGACGGGTAAGAAGGCCCTGTGCCGCCAGATGCAGATTCCGCGCGGCGCGAAGGGTGAGTTGCAGTTCTGCCATGCCGTTCCCCTGCTATCGCCGACGCGGTTTAGCGCCGTGCGAGGGTAATCAATTCCTGCAGCAGCGTCTGCGCGCGATCGCCGGAAAGTACGGCGTCCACCGGCAGATACCACCAGTTTTTCTGCGCGAAGCGGCGACATTTTACCGCATCTTTCTCGGTCATGATGAGCGCCTGCCCCGGCAAGACCAGCTCCTGGACGTCAGCTTCGCTCAACGCCTGATGATCGGCCAGCGCCACCGTACGTACAGGCTGCAAACCGCAATCATTCAGCGTGGCAAAAAAGCGCGGCGGGTGACCAATACCGGCCATCGCCACTACGTTTTGTAGTGTGGAAACGGGCTGCCGCTCACCGGTCAGCAGATTGACGGCGTCGCCCGGACGTAACGTCATCGGAATTTCTCCCGGCAGCGCTTCGCCGCCGTTGACGATCCGGGCATCGACCGTTTCCAGGCGTGAAGCGCGTTCACGCATCGGCCCGGCCGGTAGCCACCAGCCATTACCAAAGCGGCGCACGCCATCGATCACGACGATCTCTTTATCGCGGGCCAGTCGGTAGTGCTGCAAACCGTCATCGGTGACGATCAGCTGAAGATCGTGGGCGGCTAACAGCGCCTTCACCGCATCGACCCTCACTGGGGAAACGGCGACGGGCACGCCGGTACGCTGGAAAATCAGCACCGGTTCGTCGCCGGCCTGCGCGGTGGTAGTATCGGCATTCAGCAGCAGCGGATAGCTGTCCGCTTTGCCACCGTAGCCGCGAGAAACCACGCCAACACGCACGCCCTGCCGTTGAAGCTGTTCCACCAACCAGATAACCACCGGCGTTTTACCGTTGCCGCCCGCCGTCAGGTTTCCCACAACCACGACCGGACACGGCGCGCGCCAGGATTTCTTCAGCCCTAGCTGATAGCACAGGCGAATCACGCCGCTCACCAGGCCGTACAGCCAGGAGAGCGGCAGCAGCAGCCGCCAGAGCGGCGATTCGCCTGACCAGATCTTCGCTATCATTCGCCAAACTGCATTTTGTGCAGCTGTGCGTAGACGCCGCGCTGTTCGAGCAGATCGCTATGGCTGCCCCGCTCAACGATACGTCCGTCTTCAACCACAATGATTTCGTCAGCCTGTTCGATAGTGGACAGACGGTGCGCAATCACCAGCGAGGTGCGGTTTTTCTGCAGTTCATCCAACGCCGCCTGAATCGCACGCTCAGATTCGGTATCCAGCGCCGAGGTGGCTTCATCGAGGATCAGGATTGGGCTGTTACGCAGCAGCGCACGGGCGATAGCAATACGCTGGCGCTGGCCGCCCGAAAGCAGTACGCCGTTTTCACCAATCACCGTATCGAGACCGTTATCCATTTTATTGATAAAGTCCATCGCGTAAGCCATCCGTGCCGCCTCTTCAACCTGCTCGCGGCTGAATTCGTCGGTACGCGCATAGGCGATGTTATTGGCTACCGTGTCGTTAAACAGGTGGACGTTCTGCGAAACCAGCGCGACCTGATTACGGAGAGAGGCCAGTTTGTACTCGCGCAGATCGTGACCATCGAGCAGAATTTCGCCTTCGTCAATATCGTAGAAACGAGTTAGCAGGCTGGCGATAGTAGATTTACCAGAGCCAGAACGCCCCACCAACGCCACCGTTTTCCCTTCTGGAATCGCCAGGTTGATGTTTTGCAGCGCCGGGGTTTCGCGGCCTGGATAGGTGAAGGTAACGTTACGGAACTCAACGCTGCCTTTAGCACGTTCGATATCCAGTTTACCTTCGTCTTTTTCCTGCTCGCTATCCAGAATGGCAAACAGCGTCTGACAGGCCGCCATCCCGCGCTGGAACTGTGCGTTGACGTTAGTTAACGATTTTAGCGGACGCATCAGCGCAATCATGGACGAGAAGACGACGGTAATGGTACCCGCGGTCAACGTTTCCATAACGCTTGGGAAACTGGCGGCATACAGAACAAACGCCAGCGCCAGAGAGGCAATCAGCTGAATGATAGGGTCAGAGATAGACGACGCGGAGACCAGCTTCATCCCCTGCAGACGCATCTTGTTGCTGACCTTATCAAAACGCTTGGTTTCCACTTCCTGGCCGCCGAACATCAGCACTTCTTTATGCCCTTTTAGCATCTGTTCTGCGCTGGTGGTCACCTGCCCCATGGTGTTCTGCATGTTTTTACTGATGCTACGGAAGCGTTTAGACACCACGCGGATCGCCATCGACACGATAGGCGCCAGCACAATGAGAATCACCGACAGCTGCCAGCTGTAGTAGAACATCATGATGAACAGGCCAATGATGGAAGCCCCTTCGCGCACTACGGTAATCAATGCGCTGGAGGAGGAGGACGCCACCTGCTCAGAGTCATAGGTAATACGCGACAACAGCGTTCCGGTGGACTGCTTATCGAAGAAGGAAACGGGCATTCCCATCATGTGGCTGAACAGCCGACGACGCATGGTCATCACGACCTTGCCGGAAACCCAGGAAATACAGTAGCTAGAAATATAGCTCGTGATCCCACGCAGGATCATCAGGCCAATAACGACCAGCGGCATCCACAGCAGCACTGAGCGGTCTGTTTTACCAAAACCATCATCCAGTAACGGTTTAAGAAGCGATAGCATAAAGGTATCGCTGGCTGCGTTAAGGATTAACGCCACGCCCGCCACGATCAGCCCTGCTTTAAACGGCGCAATAGTTGGCCAGAGTCGGCGGAAGGTCTGCCACGTGGAGAGATCTTTGTCGTTCTGCATTCAAAAAACCAGCTTGTGTTGAAATAGCCGCATATTCTACCCGTTATCGCGAGTCTCGCCAAACCACTGATGATACCAACGAGGTAAAAGTTGATCTCGTAAGCCTTCAATCTTCCAGCCATCGGCACTAAAAGTGAGTGTAATTTGCCCCTGATGCGGTGTATCGAACCAGGCATACTGTCGCTGCAGATAGCGCGCCCTGACCTTCGTGGAAGGCAGGTGCCATGCGTTATAGCGGGATGCGGATGCCAAAGCCGCCTCGCCGCCCACCCGTTGTATCAGCGCCATCCCCGAAGACGTCGAGCTACCGTGATGTGGGACCTGGATAATTGTAGACGCAAATGGCTGCCAGAAACGGCTAATCATGGCCATTTCTGCCGATAATTCAATATCTCCCGTCAGCAGGATGCTGTTTTTGCCATCATCTACCCTCACGACGCAGGAACCGTTATTACCCTTCTGTGCCTTCCCCGGCAGCGGCCAGAGCGCACGAAAGGTTAACCCCTGCCACTGCCAGGCTTCCCCGCGTGCGCAGGGTTGATGACCGGCCCAGCCCAGCGGGCTTCTGACCCACATTCCCGGCCAGCTCTGTCGTAGCGAGCGCAGACCGCCGCGATGATCCAGATGATCGTGGCTCAGAATAATGCCCTGAGGCGTAAGCCCGTGCCAGCGCAGCCAGGGCGCAATGAGCTGTTCGCCGCTGTCACCGCCCGGCCAGGCTAGCCCGGTATCGTAGAGCAACGCTTTGTCACCCCGCGTAATCACCATCGCTAACCCCTGCCCGACATCAAGCATGGTGACCCGCCACTGATCTTCTGGCGTTTTACGCCACAATGGGAAGGCCAACAGGATGCTTAACGACAACCCTAGCGCCGGAAAGCGCAACCAACCGTGCAAGCGCCAGAGAATCAACGCTCCCCACGGCAGCAGCGAAATTCCCAGCCATGCGCTGCCAATGTTCCACCATCCGGTTGGCAGCAGGCGTAAGTAACCAAACACCAGCGCCATCACCCGGTCGGCGCCGTACCATGTCATTGTTTCCAGCGTCATTGGGCCGCACAGATGCAGAAACATCGCCAGCAGAATCAGCGGCACAGCGATAAACGTCACCACCGGTACCGCCACCAGATTCGCCAGCAGCGAGGTTACGCTGATACCGTGAAACAACATGACTTGCAGCGGGGTTAACAGCAGCATCAAACCCAGCTGTAGATGGATCAGACTCGCGAGCGGGCGAAACCATCGTGGATATGCCCACGCGGGCAACGGTACCCATTGGTACCAAAAAATGAGCGCGCCGACCGCAGCTGCCGACAACCACAGGCTATCGGACAGCACTGCCAGCGGGTCGAGAAACAGAATGGTAGCCAGACAGCAAAGCCAGACTTCCCAGCCAGCCCAGCGCCTGGCGTGTAAACGGAGCAGACAGCAGACGGTGGCAGCCACCACCGTTCGCATCGCGGGCGGCTGCATTCCCGTCAGCGCTGCGTAGGCGAATCCGCTCGTCAGTGACACCAGGAGCGGCAAACGCCAGTTAATCAGCCAGACGGGAAGAAAAAACTGCACGGCACGCACCAACAGCCATCCCAGGGAAGCGCCGAGCGCAATATGCAGCCCGGAAATCGCCATCAGGTGTGAAGTCCCGGTTTGCTGCATTAGCGATTTAATCTCCGGCGCGACCGAGAGCCGCTCCCCCATCCCAAGCGCCAGCATGACATCATGCCAGGGATAGGTTGCGAGAGACGTTTGCAGCGATGTCAGGTAGCGGGCACGCAGGCTGCAGGCGCTCTCCAGTATTCCTGCGGAGATGATTCTCCCGGTTAAGATACGATGCTGTGATAACGCGTAGCGCTGAGAGTCGAAGCCCCCTGCGTTTAACTGGCCGTGGACGGGCCGGGCACGAATCGTCATCTGCCAACGCTGACCAACGCACGGCGGCTGTGGCAGATAGCTACCGTAGAGGGTAATAGCGATGCCCGGGAACAGGCGCTGACCTTCCAGCCGGGTGATCGTGCCCTGATGTGTCGTCTGCCCGTCGGTTTGCGTTATCGTCAACTCAACCTGTCGGTTTTTCCCCGGTAGCGTCAATGCAGGCCACTGCACCTGCCACGCCGCCAGAACGCCCCAACAGAACATAAGCCCCACCAATGAAGCGGAGCGCCCCAACCGTCCACACGCGCTGAGGAGAATCAGCCCAACAATGGCAAGCTTAATACACCAAAGCGCGGGTAGTTCTGGCAGCACGCTCAGCGGTAAGATTCCGGCCAGCATATAGCCAGCCAGCTGCGGCAAACGCATTGACACCTCCTTGTTATCGGTAGTGTTGCGCGATATGAGGGAATTGTCGTGAGCGGATCGTAAAGCGTGCGAAGCGGCGTCAGGTGAATATGCGGCGCGTGCAGCCGTTGCGAAGAAACTGCGAGGGGTATTCCAGAGTGGATTTGTAAAAACGAAAAAGCACCCGCAGGTGCTTTTTTCTCAACCAAGTTTACCGCCGGTTAGCGGTCAAAACTCAATCGTAAATATTGGCGCGGTCGCGCAGTTCTTTGCCCGGCTTGAAGTGTGGCACATACTTGCCTTCCAGTTCCACTTTGTCGCCAGTTTTCGGGTTACGCCCGGTACGTGGTGCTCGATAGTGCAGAGAGAAGCTGCCGAAACCGCGGATTTCAATGCGCTCGCCCTGGGCCAGGGTTGAGGCCATATGCTCCAGCATCTCTTTCACCGCATCTTCCACTGCTTTGGCAGGGATATGGGATTGCTGGCTGGCAAGTCTTTCAATCAATTCTGACTTGGTCATGATTCCTCCGGTTTCCTTTCAAGGAAAATTAGCTAACAGCTTATTAAACAAGGGCGGCCGTAGCCGCCCTTTGTGCTAGATTACAGGCCGAAACCTGCAATCTGTCAAGTAAACTCATCACAATTCAGGTTGTTAAACCCGAATGCGCAAGATTACTCGCCTTTAGCTGCTTTGAATGCTTCAGCCATAGCGTTGGAGAAGTTGCCGTCTTCCTGTTTGTTGTTAACAGTAGCGATTGCATCTTTCTCGTCAGCTTCGTCTTTCGCACGAACAGACAGGCTAATTGCGCGGTTTTTGCGATCAACGCCGGTGAATTTAGCTTCAACGTCGTCGCCAACGCTCAGAACCAGAGT
>ERZ1026892.648-NODE-648-length-16111-cov-17.867464_pt1 | contig 16111 bp, 17 predicted proteins | sample MGYA00380176_ERZ1026892 | MGnify/ENA primary metagenome ERZ1026892 (study PRJEB33269, sample SAMEA4719812) | human gut metagenome | biome: human-associated habitat; feature: organic feature; material: feces | place: Cameroon | collected 2013-10 ... | reverse complement strand
CAAAGGGTATCAGCAAGCAGCTGATTCCTATCTTTGATAAACCGATGATATATTATCCTATCTCGGTTTTGATGTTGGCAGGTATCCGTGAGATACTCATTATTTCAACACCATTTGACCTGCCAGGCTTCAAGCGCCTTTTAGGCGATGGAAGCCAGTTCGGCGTTAAGTTCGAATATGCCGAGCAGCCATCACCAGATGGCTTAGCCCAAGCCTTCATTATCGGAGAGAAATTTATTGGCGATGAGGCAGCTTGCCTCGTACTTGGCGACAATATCTTCTATGGTGCAGGATTGAACCAAATGCTGCATCAGGCAGTAGTAGATGCAGAACAGAAAGGCAAGGCAACTGTCTTTGGTTATCGCGTTAGTGATCCAGAGCGATATGGTGTGGCTGAGTTTGATGAGCAAGGCAATTGCCTCAGCATTGAGGAGAAGCCAGAGCATCCAAAGAGTAACTATGCTGTGGTAGGCTTATACTTCTATCCTAACAAGGTGGTGGAAGTGGCTAAGCATATCAAACCATCCGCTCGTGGTGAGTTGGAAATCACTACCGTAAACCAGGAGTTCCTGAAGGATAAGGAGCTGAAGGTACAGACCATGGCAAGAGGATTCGCCTGGCTCGATACCGGAACCCATGATTCCCTTTCTGAGGCATCCACCTTTATTGAGGTCCTGGAGAAGCGACAGGGTTTGAAAGTAGCTTGTTTGGAAGGTATCGCATACCGTCAGGGATGGATTACCGCAGAACAGTTGAGAGAGAATGCTCAGCCTATGTTGAAGAACGATTATGGAAGATATTTGCTTTCTATACTTAATGAAAGCAAGGACACATTAAAGCAAAACTTAGAATTTTAAACAATTGTCTTTCTGTTTCACAAGTATAAGACAGAAAACATAAAATCATATATCTTATGGATAATAAATTGATAACAGTAACATCTCCGTTACTGCCTAATTTGGATGATTTTCATGCTGAACTCCAGAAAATCTGGGACAGCAAGTGGATAACAAATAATGGTGATTATCATAAGAAACTAGAGGCTGCTCTTGCCGAGTATCTCAAAGTTCCATACGTGAGTCTCTTTACCAATGGTACCTTGCCATTGCTTACAGCATTGCAGGCACTTCGTATTACAGGTGAAGTTATTACTACACCATATAGTTTTGTAGCAACTACTCATAGTATTTGGTGGAATGGTTGCAAGCCTGTATTTGTAGATATTGATCCGGCTACTGGTAATCTTGATCCTAACAAGATTGAGGCTGCCATCACTCCTAAGACTACTGCTATTATGCCTGTGCATGTGTATGGAAAGCCTTGTGATACCAAAGCTATTCAAGAAATTGCCGACAAGTATGGCTTGAAGGTTATTTATGATGCAGCTCATGCTTTTGGTGTAGAAGTAAATGGTGAGAGTATCTTGAATGCTGGTGATATGAGCACTTTGAGTTTCCATGCAACTAAGGTTTATAACACCATCGAAGGTGGTGCCATGGTTATGCATGACGAGAAAACCAAGAAGCGTATTGATTACTTGAAGAACTTTGGTTTTGCCGGAGAAACAGAGGTTGTTGGTCCTGGTATTAATAGTAAGATGGATGAAATGCGTAGTGCATACGGTTTGCTGAACTTAAAGCAGGTGGATGCCGCTATAGAGGCTCGTCATCAGGTAGCTATCAAGTATCGTGAGGTTTTGCGCAATGTTGAAGGCATTACCTTCTTCGATGATATGCCTGGTGTTCGTCATAACTATAGCTACTTCCCAATCTTCATAGATGCACAGAAGTATGGTATGACCCGTGATGAACTTTATGCAAAGATGAAGTCTCAGAATGTTTTGGGTCGTCGTTACTTCTATCCTTTGATTAGTGAATTCTCTACTTATCGTGGTTTGGAGAGTGCGGATCCAACTAATTTACCTAATGCTCATAAGATGGCAAATAGTGTTATCTGCTTGCCTATGCATCATGCTTTGAGTGAAGAGGATATTCAGAGAACTTTGAATTGTATAATTTTATAAAAACATGCGATATGAATGAAATTTATGTTTTAGGTGTTGGTGGTTCAACACCTCTTTTCATTGAATTGGCAGAAGCTTGTGGCTATAAAATAGTAGGTCTTTACCATTATAATGATGAGAGAACTGGAGAAACGGAACATGGCTTTTCTATATTGGGCTCTTTTGATGATATGTTAAAGTCTGATATTAAGGGAAAACAATTCCTTCTCTCACAAGGAGATATGAAGATTAGAAAGAATTTAACTGATAAAATAAAAGCTGTTGGTGGCATAATTCCTACTTTAATTCATCCTACAGCTATAGTTTCTCGTTTTGCCAATATTTCTGATGACGGTGTATGTATAGGAGCTAATTGCATTATTCAGGCTGATGTTGCGATTAATGCGGGGGTTGTAATAAGAGATATGGCCTTGGTTTGTCATCAAACGACCATAGGTAATTATTGTTTTATTGGTCCAAAGGCTTTGGTAGGTGCACATATTTTTGTTGAAGATTTTGCTTTTATAGGGCAGAGCTCGTTATTGGTTTCAGGTAAAGTGAGGAATGTTGGGGACAATACACTCGTTGGTGCGGGTGCTGTTGTTACAAAGGAACTTCCTGCTGATGTCGTGGTTGTTGGAAATCCTGCAAGAATAATTAAGAGTAGAGATTAATTTTATGAATACTAGCACAAATAAACCCTCTGTTTCAATTTGTAGCATTCTTACTAAAGTTTCGCAAGTGAAAATTCACAAGCGTGATTTAATGTAATTTTGGAATTAAAAAGGCTCTGAAGTTTGTATAACTCAGTAAGCATCCAACCCCTATTTTGGCGGTTTGAAAGATAAGTGCTACCTTTGCGCCATGTTAAATATTAAATGTTGTAAATATGGAAATAAGTAGTAAAGATCTTGAGAGTCTGTGGCAACGCTATAAAGTGGAGGCGGTACCAGCAGGCATTTCGGTAAATCAGTTTTTTGAATCCAATGGAGTTCCTGATCATGTATTTGAGAAGTGGTACAAGAAAAAGTACCAGGCTCCATTGGTTCAGACTGTCCAGACACTTCTGAATGCCAATATTGCCTTGGGTAATAAGCAGAAGGAACTACAGGCAGAGGCTGATCGTAAGATTGCCGGTTTGCAGGCTCAGGTTGACAAGCTTACAGGAGAACTGCAAGCCAGTAGCGTAAGATGCATGGCAAGAATAATGGCAGAATTTCTTCTGGGGATTCTTTGCCATGATTGTAGCAGGAAGAAGGGATTATGCCTTGATGACAGAGGCACTTTTAGTTAAACCTGTTTAAAAATAAGAAAAGTCCAATTTCTTAAAATACTCAGTATCCCTAGTAAACGCTGGGGATGGAGTTGTATTGCCATAGGGGTTGGATGCTTACAAAATAGATTACCTTTGCAAATTGAAAAGCAGAACTGAAATCTTGGTACCGGTTTGCAACGATACTAGCGGTACCGATACTGTGCTATCGTCAAATTAGATAATGTATTTCTGCAACATTGTGCAGATAATACGCTTGCAGTAACCAAAGGCTGGCATACCTGCAGGTAATGATTCAAGAAAAAATATAAAAGTTATACTTATGAAAGATTTGCCAATTGTTGTCAAAGAAGTTCTTGAGTCTGAGGATCTCAAGAATATTAAACGAGTTGATGGAATTAAAGAAACCTCAGAAGCGCTTATAGGTGCATTAAACTATATTCCTATAGTTGGAGGAGGTTTAGCTTCTGAGTTGCAACAAATAAAAAATGCTAGGGAATCTTATCTGGAAATGGATTTTTACAGAAAGTTTCTTGCTTTAATTTATGGGATTCAAGATATTCAACCCAAAAATATTGCTTCTTTCCTTGATGAAGTATCAGATAAAGCCCAAGACTTTGCCGGGAATGTGATAACAAATATGATTAATCGCATAGACAATGTTAATAAGGCTGATATCTTGGCATATTTAGTGAGAGCAAAAACAGAAAATCGAATTTCGATATATGATTTCTTTCGATTGTCTTCTATGTTGGAGAGAATACCTTATATAGATTTAAATGAGTTGAGTAAGTATCAAAACCCGTATTACGATGAATCCGGTGATTCTGAGTTGCTGTATGCTACAGGAGCATTGAAATTAGCTACTCTAGATTCCGAACAGGAGAATAGTTATACATTGTCCAATCTTGGGGCTTTGTTACTGGAAGCAGGAATGAATTATCAAGATGTACTACGTAGCAAGGGAGGAACAGAAGTGACTCAATTGGAGTGGAGTGAATATAAAGCACCTAATCCAGATCAAATGAATGATGATCAAGGCCAATATAAATATGATATAGCAAGAGGGAAATAGATTGATTATATGTCTGAATCATTAAAGAATAAAACTCAAAAGGGGTTGGCGTGGAGTATGATAGAGCGATTCGCCACGCAAGGCGTGCAATTCCTCTTCGGCATCATATTGGCTCGCATGCTATCGCCAGATGACTATGGTATCATCGCTATGCCGTTGGTGTTCCTCGCTATCGCTCAATGCTTTATAGACAGTGGCTTTTCTGGAGCATTGATACGAAAACCCAATTTGACGGAGGATGACCTATCCACGGCTTTCTATTTTAATATAGGTGTAGGAGTGGTATGCTATTTGATATTATTCTTCACCTCGCCGCTAATAGCCGATTTCTATAATACTCCGATACTGGCAGACCTCCTGAAGGTTACGGCTTTGGCTACCCTGTTCAATCCGCTTTGTGCCGTACAACAAGCTATACTTACCAAGAAAATTGATTTCAAGACACAGGCGATGGTCTCGCTTGCTGGCGCCTTGGTAAGTGGACTCGTCGGATTGGTTATGGCATATACAGGCTTTGGAGTCTGGGCATTGGTATTCCAGCAAGTGGGTGGATATGTCATCCGAACAATACTCCTTTGGATATTGTGTAAATGGAAGCCGAAAAGAAGATGGTCTTGGGAATCTTTCCATTATCTGTGGGGATTTGGAAGCAAGATGCTGGCTTCTGGCTTGTTGGAAGCCATTTATAGTAACATTTATCCGATAGTGATAGGAAAATACTTCAGTGCCAATGACTTGGGTAATTATACGAGAGCACAGCAGTTTTCCAATCTTCCATCGAGTAATGTTACAGGAGTGCTCCAACGTGTAACTTTTCCTGTGTTGAGCAGCATTCAGAATGAGGATGAGCGACTGGCTAGGAATTATCGCAAGATGTTGAAATTATCGGCATTCTTGATATTCCCGCTTATGTTACTTCTTTCCGCCATAGCAGATCCGTTGGTAAGAGTGTTGTTGACAGACAAATGGGAAGGGTGTATTATACTTTTACAAATCCTATGTTTTTCCTTGATGTGGTATCCGATCCATGCCATCAATCTGAATCTCCTCACAGTAAAAGGGCGCTCAGATTTATTCTTCCGCTTGGAAGTGATAAAAAAGGTGATAGGAGTTTGCATTATGTGCATAGCTATCCCTCATGGCATACTTTGGATGGTGAGTGGAAGTGTTGTTTCTTCCATGACAACCTTGCTCATAAATACCTATTATACAGGAAAATTGATTAACGTAGGTTTTGTAAAACAGATGGGGGACCTTTTACCTATCTTCGGATTATCTGTAGCTATGTGGATTGCGGTGCATGGTTCGCTCTTGCTGATGAGTAATCTATGCATTCAATTAATAATAAGTATTTTTATAGGTGTGATATTCTATATATTAGGAGCTAAGATTTTTTTAAAAACAGAATGGCAAGATGCCAAGAGCATGATTCCTTCAAGATTTAAACATAAAACGAAAAAATATGAATAGACCAAATTTTCTAGTTAAGGTGAAATGTATAACTTTCAACCATTCAAAATTCATTACTGATGCTATGAATGGTTTCTGTATGCAGCAAACGGATTTTCCCTTTGTATGTTGTATCGTAGATGATGCTTCTACAGATGGAGAGCAGCAAGTTATCAAGGAATATCTACAGCAGAATTTTGATTTGTCGGAAGAATCTAGTGTTATAAGCAAAGAAACAGAAAATGCTTTTGTTACCTTTGCTTGCCACAAGAAAAATAAAAACTGCTATTTCGCAGTTTTTTATCTTAAAGAAAACCATTTTTCTGAAAAAAAATCCAAGGATCCATACTTTGACGAATATGGCAAAGATTGTAAATATATTGCCTTGTGTGAGGGCGATGACTATTGGATAAGTAAAGATAAGTTGCAAAAACAGATAGAAGTGTTGCAGCAGTATAATAGTTGTTCAATGGTTTGCACAAGAACTAGTTATTTTTCACAAAGACAGATGAGGTATGTTAGCGAAAATCGTTGCTTAAAAAAAACAGGCTTTTTAGAGTGTAAAAATGTAATTTTAAGAGGTGGGGAATATATATCTACGGCTAGCATTTGTTTTAAAAAAGAGGTATTAGATAATTACCCATTGTATTGTAGAAAATGCTATATTGGTGATTATCCATTGCAAATTATGTGTGCAATGAAGGGAAAAGTATATTATATAGATGAAAAGATGACTGTGTATAGAATGGACAATGTCTTGTCTTGGTGTGGCAGAGAAGCTTCTGCTATTGATGTTTATAGTGTTGAAAAATATAAACGAAAATTGACATTGCAGGATATGTTGTATGGTTTTTCTCAAGATTATCCGCAATATAGTGATTTCTTTATGAAAAGAATTGCTTTTTCAATTAATAATGAGATAACAAGACATATATCTAAAAAAGTAGCAAAAAATATATTATACTTTTATAATAAATATATTGATGAGTTTAAATGGAATTGGAGAATTGATTTGATGATGAGATTGTATATTCCCCAAAAAGTATTGGGAGTATATACCAAAATTGTATCTTTATTATGTTATAGAAAATTTTATAAAAAATGAGATTATTTTTTCATTTCATACTAGTTATAGTGTCTTTGTATATGTATGGTAATGCCCCAAAGTCTATCGATGAAAAGTATATGGTAGAATGTTTTATTGTGGCGTTACTTTCTATTTTACTATATTTTTTCTTTAAAAAGAAGCCAAAGAATAGATTGATAATAACGCATTCGTTACTTTTTACAATTGCTTTTGTGGCTGTATTTTATCAATTTGACATTGATTATGTTCTTGGCCTTATAGATATGACATTGGGGCCAAACAAGCTTACTGTTTATAGTGATACAGTCGTATGTAGGGCTCTATGTATAGCGAATATAGCTTTAAACTGTTTTTTCTTTGGTCTTTGTATAAACGAAAATAAACCTTACAAAACAAAAAACATATATAAATTTGTAAGATATGAAGCAAATCTTACAAAAATAAGCTGTTTTTTGTTAGTAGTCTATTTGTTGACTGTCAATAAGCAATATCTGTTTAACGGCTATGCTAAAGGTTATGACCCTGGTTATATAGCTACTTTGACAATGATGCTGTTACAAGCTACTTTAATTGCTTTTACAGTAATGCGATGCTATGAATGCCGCCGTGATCGATTAGAGATAAAAAAAATAGCTGTTTTTTGGAAGATATTTAGATATCAGGTTTTAATTGGACTTATTATAGCAGGATTAATAATAATGAGTGGTCGAAGGACTGAAGCTGTTAGTGTTTTGTTAACTATGTTTTTTGGTTTCGTATATGTATATTCCGGAAAAATTCCTGTTGTTCGAATGATAATAGGAGCCTTAGCTTTTTCTTTGCTTTTTTCTTTTTTATCATTTTATAGAACAATAAATGGTGGAGATTCAAGTGAAGCAATCGAAGCTGTTGCTAATATTTCTTCAGTTTTTCCTCCTACAAGAGAACTAGCTTTTAATGCCTCTTCCCTGCATATAGTTTTAGCAAATGTGCCAAATCATGCAGATTACAACTATGGAACATCTTTCTTCCCTGGTTTTCTTCGTGTTATTCCCGGTTTGCAGAATTTATTTTATTCGCTAGCTGATTTACCATTAGTTGACTCAAACTCAGCTTACTTTTGTACAATTTATGGTAATGGGGATTTATCTTGGGGATTGGGAACTTCTTGTGTTGCAGATGTTTATCTTAGTTTTGGCTTGTTTGGAGTAATCTTTGTTTTTATATTATGGGGAAAATATATAGGTTTTTTGGAACGTGTTTCATTTGCAGATTTCGTCAATCCTTTTCTTTTAGTTCTTGCATTATGTACTTTTAAGGAATTAATATACATTTCAAGAGCAAGTTTTCCTTATTGTTTAAATGCATATACATATTCATTTTTGTTAGTTTATTTACATATAAAGAAAAAATAATGAAAATAGCTATATTATATATTTGTACTGGTAAATATAATCTTTTTTTTAAAGATTTTTATACTTCTTGCGAAAAATATCTTTTGAAAGGTATTGCATCTAAAGATTATTTTGTATTTACAGATGATATGCAATTGTGTACTTACGACAATGTTCATCTAATTTTTAAAAAATGTCAAGGTTTTCCTGCAGATTCACTTTTCAGATTTGAAATGTTTCTTTCAATAAAGGAACAATTGGAAGCATTTGATTATATTTATTTTTTTAATAGTAATGCAAAGTTTTTGCAGCCTGTTGGAAAAGAAATTTTACCAAATGAAACGAATTTGGTCGGAGCAGAATGGCCTGTAAATAGAAAACCATTTAATCATCCGGCATTTTATCCTTATGAGAAAAATAAGAAGTCGCTAGCTTTTATCTCTAAAAATGAAAAATCTCCCTTTGTTTATTATATGGGCGGCGTAAATGGTGGTACAAGTAAGGCTTATATTAAAATGATAGAAACATTAGCAGTCAATATAAGAGAAGATTTTAATAATGGAATTGTGGCATGTGTACATGATGAGTCGCATATAAATCGATATTTTAGAGACCATCCTTGTAAAATATTGACTAAAGAATATTGCATCCCGGAAGAATTCGTCTCTGAGGACCTTAAACCCAAAATGATATTCCGAAATAAAGTGAATATTGATGCATCCTTTAAAAAAGGAAGGAAAACGAACTTTTATTTGAAAGGGATGCGCTTTATGAAAAAAATAATTAGATTAATTGAATGGTATATATAAGCTTATGAAAATAGTAGTATTTCAGGCAGGATTGGGAAATCAGATTTTTCAGTACTGCTATTATTTGTATTTAAAGAAAAAATTTCCAAAAGAGACTTTTTATGGTTTCTATCCTTCAAGAGGATTGAAAGAACATAATGGATTGGAAATCAACAAGTGGTTTGATGTTTTTTTGCCTAAGACCTCCAAGGCTTCAAAATTTATTGCTGAGATTCTTTATTGGACTGCTAAGGTGTTTCTTCGCTTTAGAGTGCAACCACCTTTTACGGATAATGATTGGCATCGCAAGCCGAATGCCATTTTATATTTGGGCTATTGGCAGAACAAGGAATATGTTCAGTCTGTAGAGTTGCCAAGTTTTCGTAAGGATTTGGAGTTAGGCCAGGAAAACGAGAAGATTATTTCTCTTATGAATCAAACTAATTCGGTAGCGGTTCATGTGCGTAGGGGAGATTATACTGATCCTAAGATTCAGCATATTTATGGCAATATAGGAACTTTGGAATTCTATCATAAAGCTATTGATATCATCAAGTCAAAAGTTGATAAACCTCATTTTTTCTTCTTTTCAGATGATCCAAGTTATGTGAGGAAAAATTTTCATGAAGACAGCATGGAAATTGTTGATTGTAATCATGGGGATCGCAGTTTCTTTGATTTATACCTTATGGCGCATAGTAAGAATATGATAATACCAAACAGTACTTTTAGCTGTTGGGCTGCCTATTTGAACAAAAATAAACCACTGGTAGTTTGTCCAAGCAAATGGCTTAATGACAGACCTTCACCACCTGTAATATTAGATTCATGGATAAAAATATAGAGATTAAAAGAATAGTTATCCCAGGTTTGGATATACTTAAGTTTATTATGTCATTATTGATTGTAGCCGTCCATTCTGAAGCAGTTAATGACATTCCTATAGTTTATGAGGTGACGAATCCAATTATAAATAGTGCCGTCCCCATGTTCTTCGTAGTGTCTGCCTTTCTTCTCTTTAGGAAAATGCGACAGTCACAATTAACTTTCCACCAGGAGAGAGGAATTATGCTACATTTCACTTGGAGGTTAATTTTGCTTTATGTGTTTTGGATGGTTGTCCAACTTCCTTTGGTAATTCATACTAGACATTATCTTTCAATGTCATTCTTCGAGTTCATATATAATTTCTTGTTGGATATAGTATTTCGGTCAACGTTCCATGGAGCTTGGTTCTTTTCTGCATTGGTTGTTGGTACTTGGCTCATCTATTTTGCTAGCAAAATGCATAACGATAAAACGATATGGATTTTACCCTTGTTCGTTGCGTTGTATATCTATCATGCAGATGACCTACCTGTGCAATATCAGACTTTTTGGTTTTTGTATCAGGAAAATGTTATAAATCCTCAGAATTCCTTCCTGGTCTCATTGTTTTGGATTTCTGCTGGCTTCATTCTTGCCAATCCTGATATAATTGAAAAGATAGAGAATTTACGTAATAGTTATGTTATGGGGGGGGCTGTTTTGTATAGCTTGGCTGCTAAGTATTATGCTTTTAGATTTAAGAGTTTTTATGGTACTATCTCTGTTTGCCTTGTTCTATAATTGGAAACTAGAGAGCAAACCTATTTATAAAATGATGCGCCAGAGTTCTATCTTGATTTTTACCCTTCATTTCTTATTCATTGGGATTTTCCGTATGGTTTGTCCTACCGTGGAGATATTGCAACATGGCTTGATTCTATATGTTGTCTTAGTGATTATGTGTTTGCTTTCTTCTTATGTCATAATGAAGTTGAAGGATTATAAACTATTCTCTTGGCTAAAATATTCTTATTAAAATGGTAAAACAACGATTACATTATTTAGATGCTTTAAAAGGTATCTTGATAATCTTGGTTATATTAGGGCATTCCATCCAACATCAGATAATGGATTATCAGCATGATGTGTTATTTAGAATTATATATTCATTTCATATGCCATTGTTTTTTCTGATTAGTGGATTCCTTACTTATAAAGAAAGGTACGATGCCTCTATGGTAAAGAAGAGATTTGTGCAATGTATTATTCCTTTTGTCTCCTGGGCGTTCCTTTTACCGATATTTGAATTGGGAAGATATGACATTGAAAGAACCATTAAAATTTTGATTTATCCAGATAATGGATTGTGGTTTCTATATAACCTATTCTTCTATTGTTTGGTGTTTAATTTATCTGAAAGATGGTCAAATCAAAAAGTTAAACAGGAATATCTGCTATTGACGATATGTGTATTGCTATATGTATTGATGGTATTTCTGCATACAAGGTTTAATGTTACTCAAATATGTTGGTATTTACCTTTCTTCGCAATGGGATATTATATACATAAATACCCTAGTTTATTGGATCGCAAACGTGTCTCAATAGCAATTATGGGGGGGTATATTCTCACTGTTCCATTTTGGATGATGAGGGAGGCCCCTCTGTTTTACAGATGGGTAAATCTTGGCGGAGTTTTTTCCTACGGCTATAGATATTTTGTGGAATTTGCTGGTGCCTATACATTTTATATTTTAGGCAAACAGTTTTTGAATATTCATATTCCGTTCATAAATTATCTTGGTACGAAAACTTTGGGAATTTATGCATTCCAATTTATAGTGTTGTATCACTTTGCCCTGAAATGTGATACATATTTTTGTATTTTAATAACAACAATAATTTGCATTTTCCTCTCTCTAATTTTGGTAGAGGTTGTGCATCGTATTAAATATATTAGATTATTCTTAATTGGTGAACGATGAAAAAAGTTACTGTTATTACATTGCAGAATGTTCGCAATTATGGATCTGTTTTGCAAGTTTTAGCTACTCAGCATGTGTTTCAAGAGTTAGGGGGTGATTACAGAAAAGGGTGAGCAATTGTGGTCAATTGTTAAGGATGAGTTTGAAACCTTGGAAAGTACATTTGGACAAGTGGCTAAAGCTAATCATAATTTGACTAGACCAACTCAAAGAACTCCGTTGCGTGATGTAATATACCAACATATCGACGATATGGACGTGAATGAATATTTCGCTACTCAATTAAAAATGCCATTTAATCTGAAAGCAAGAATCAAACTTCTGTTGCCTAAAGGATTAAAGGTCTGGATAAAGAAACATAAATAAAAAAACAATGAATCAACCTTTAGTAAGTGTTATTGTTCCTTGTTATAATGTGGAGCAGTATTTACCAAAATGTATTGATAGCATCCTCTATCAAACTTACAAGAACTTGGAAGTTTGGCTGGTTGATGATGGCTCACCGGATAAATGTGGAGCTATCTGTGATGAATATGCAAAGAAGGATGCTCGTATCAAAGTTATCCATAAGAAAAATGGCGGGTTGGCTGATGCTCGTAATGTGGCTTTGGATGTGATGACAGGTGAGTATGTGGTTTGTGTGGATAGTGATGATTATATCTCTCCTACTCATATAGAAGGTCTTTATCATCTGATTGAGAAATATGGCGCAGATGTTAGTGTCAATACGTTTTGTTCTTTTCTAGAGGGCTCCTCTCCAAATCCAAGTCCTAAATCAGCAAAAGACTGGGTCTTAGATGGACTTCATGCTACAGAAATGATGTTCTATCAAGAGCATTTTGATAATACTGCTTGGGGAAAAATGTATAAGGCTAGCCTGTTTGATGGTATTCGCTATCCAAAAGGTTTACTGTTTGAAGACCTTCCTACAACATATCGTCTTTTGTTGAAGGCAAATAAGGTTGTTTTTAATGATGAACAGAGCTATTTTTACTTACTTCGTAGCAATAGCATTGAAGGAGCAGCTTTCTCTCCTCATAAGCTTGATAGTGGCTTGCAATTGATGACTCTGATGGATAAGGATAGAGATAAACTGCAACCAATTATTAAAAGTTATAATTGCCGCATTGTTAGCTTTGTCTTTCATTTGCTGCTACAAATGCCAGAGGGATATGCGCATCGTAATGATTTTGAACGTTGCATAAAAACGATTCGACTATCTGTGTTGATGGACAATAGGGCAAGAAAGAAAGCTAGGCTTGCTTGCTTGTTATCTTTTATTGGTTTTGGAGTTGTTCAAAAGATTTTCAATAAAGTGAAAACAAGAAAGTAAGATGTTCTTGAATGCTTATTAGAATCTCGATTTTTTTTCTTCAAAAGGTAAGTTCTTAACTGATTTAGATTTTATGGATACAATTGATATTTCTCAAAACATTCAAGACTTCAAGCAGGTATTTGAAAAAGAGAGTAGAATCATTTTCTCTGCTAGGTTTGGAGATGGTAAGTCTTACTTTCTAGATAAGTTCATAAAGAGCTATGATGTAAAGAAGAATGATTACTATTTCATCACTCTCCATCCTGTAAACTATGTGGTTGAGGAGAATCGGGATGTCATTGAATATATCAAGCGCGACATTCTGTTTCAACTCATAAAGGATGATCGAGTCTATGACTTTAAGGAAGGGTATGATAAGATATTTGATGCGGTATGCAACAAAGAGTCTTTGTTAAAGTTGGCAGACTTTGCTGCTTCTATCATACCAGTTGAAGGAATAAAAGATGTATATGAAGGTTTGAAAGGTCTTGCTTCTACGATTCGTAAGAAATATAAGGAACAAGATGTTCTTCATGTAGCAGATGATTACCTCAATGGATTCTATGGAAAGATGGGTAGTATCAGCGAATGCGATGCTTTTACTTGTCTTATCCAGAAGTCCTTGATGCAGACGAAAGCAAAGTCTGTTCTGATTATCGAGGATTTGGACAGAATTGATCCTGCTCATCTATTCCGCATCATGAATGTCTTATCCTCTCAGGTTGATAATCCCTATTATTCGGAGGTTCCTAATGGTAACAAGTTTGGCTTTGATAAGATAATCCTTGTAATGGATTACGAGATTGCCCGTCATCTCTTCCACCATTTCTATGGTAAAGAGGCGAACTATGAGGGGTATATGAATAAGTTTCTGAATACCTTACCATTTTCGTATTCTATAAAAGAAGAGGCGCATAGGCAAGTTAAAGCTAAACTCTTGGATTTATGTAAAACAGAAGAAGTTTTGAGCGTAGTTCAGCAGTTGTCTAGCAACAAGGAAGATAGTTTTTCTGTCCCATCGGCAATTATGCAGACGTCAGTTAGAAGATGTAAGGAGTTTCTTGATATGGATGTTTGTAATTTGATAAGAAATTCTTGGATGAAGGAGGAATATGACATTCCTACACAAACTGTATGGACAAAAATACTTGCATGTTACCGTTTCTTGTTTCCTGATAGATCTTTAGATTCAATACAAGAAATGATGTTGTATGGATTCTCTGATTTACAATTAGCAGAACTTTATGCCCCATATAATTATGCCTTGAAAGGTGAAAGTGAATTTTATATGGAGTATGAAAATGACATGTATAATTTTTGCTATATCAAGGGGAAAAATCTTGTGCGAAGGGGTAGGGTGTTGTCTTGGCAAAGTGATAAAATCCTTGATTTGGCAGAGATAAGGAAAGAACTGCAAAAGCTGAATCATGATATTAGGAATTTGTTGCTTGGATAAAAGGAGTTTCAAGAATAACATCATTATTAAGAAATCTTATTATATGGAAAAGCATATTAAAATCTTAATGTTACAGTTGGGCATCTATAAGCAATTCCGTATGTTGGTGAAGAAGATAGTGGGGGAAGTGAAAAGGTAAAACTATTAATTATGAAGAATACAGAAAAGAATAAAATACCGAAGCGTTTGCTAATTATCGGTAATGGTTTTGATCTTGATTTAGGTAGAAATACGAGGTATTCAGATTTTGCTAAAAGCGATTTTTGGCCCAAGAACTTGAAAAGCCAGTTGTATAGATACTTAAGCCAAAAGTCTCAAATAGAGAAATGGTTTGATTTAGAGGGGGAACTAGCTAATTATGTACAAAAGATGGGCGATACAGTTTCATCTTATAGAGCATTAATACCTGCGACAGCGCAAGAAGATGCTCAAGATTTTAGAATTATAGTTGCCTCAATGATTTTGTACCTACAGAATGCTCAAAGTACAAGTGTAAAGACAGATACATTAGCTGCTAAAGTTTTTTCTTTAGCTTGTGAAAACTCTGCATTTAGTAAGATTTACTCTTTTAATTATACTGATTTAAATAGAATCGCAAGACAGTTCCAGCTACCGGAAATGTCTAATATTGAGTATGTGCATGGTTGTTTGTCTGATAACTCTGCGATATTGGGAATAAATGATCAAGTAGATACCATAGATGGAGTATACGACTTTATGCGGAAAAGTTTTAATCCGCATTATTCAAGTCATCCTGTAGGATTTGATTTAAGAGATGCTGACGAGGTCGTATTTTTCGGGCATTCACTTGGTGATAACGATTATCATTATTTTCAATCGTTCTTTAAACATCAATGTGAAGAGAACTTAGATAAAAGTGAACAACGGATGATTACGATTTTTACTTATGATGAGGCTTCTAGAATGGAAATTATGCGTACTCTTCATAAGATGAACTACGGTCGGACTTCTATGTTGTTTCAGAATAATAAGTTGAATATTTTTTGTACTTATGATGAGGAACATAAAATGAGTGATACATTTCGTTATTGGTATCAACAAAGGAAAAGTGAAATTCAACAAATTCAGACGAAAGAGTTCTTTGCTGATATTTGATTATTAATATGTGGTTTGATATAGCATATCTCTTGACTTTGGATACAGAAGCCTAAGCTAATCGGATTATCCAACTCGTAAATGACAAAGAATTGAGAACATCTATGGAGGAGAAATCCAGAGTTTTTTGGGGGAAGAATTTTTTATAGAAAATATAATTAAATACTTGCAAAAACAATATAATATGGTTTATAATCTGCGATATGAGGGGGCAAATTTTGTCTTCCTCAAGACGAGTGTTAATACTGTAATTCAGGTATCTATCGGTTATGAAGCTACCCTTCAACGTGAAGAAAGGAGGGTGGCAGCATGAAGATACTTCATATCGGCAACCTCAAAAGCGGCATAGATACTTATGTTCGCAATACAGTTGCTTTGGCTAGTG
>ERZ1026892.646-NODE-646-length-16116-cov-38.301102_pt1 | contig 16116 bp, 13 predicted proteins | sample MGYA00380176_ERZ1026892 | MGnify/ENA primary metagenome ERZ1026892 (study PRJEB33269, sample SAMEA4719812) | human gut metagenome | biome: human-associated habitat; feature: organic feature; material: feces | place: Cameroon | collected 2013-10 ... | reverse complement strand
CAGCAGATTTACAGTCTGCCCCATTTGGCCACTCTGGTAACTACCCAAAAGCTTTATGTCTCAAAAGCGAGTGCAAAGGTAATGCTTTTATTTGATATTACCAAATTTTTTCGGCACTTTTTTCTCTTTTCCTTCAAAAAATGTTCATTTTTCCCTATAAAATAGGTTTTTCCTCCACTTTTCCCCTTTTACTTTTTTACCTTTATCACATGTCTTCTGCGATGTTTCCTCGACAGTCTTCTGTGCTTGTAATGCTCATACTTCTTGATGGCAACGAATACCGTGAGGGCAAGGACTACGGCCAGCAGGAAGATAACGATGCCGCCGCCCAGATTGTCGCCCTTCACCTTCGACCACATATCCAATACCTCGGGAGTATGATCGCCGGCATCATGAATCATGGCACATCTGGCTACTACGCTGCTGTCTGGATACATGATAGGGTTGAGATGGGCATTCCTGCCTTCCTCGCCAAAGAAGTAGGCAAGATTTACAGGTTGGGTATAAGCCTCAGTATCGCTCATAGCTTCTAATACCTTCTTGCCTGCTACGCTGCTCACATATCCCGTGGTCTCCATATTGGCGAGTGCCACGTCTTCCTGACAGAGATAGTTGATGAAATAGGCGGCAGCCTTCGGATTGCGTGAATACTTAGGGATTACCCAACCGTCGAACCATACATTGCTTCCTTCTTTCGGTACCTCATATCCCAGTTCTACACCCACTTTTCCGGCTTCTTCAATAGCCCAGACGGCATCACCGCTCCAGGTCATATTGAGATAGGCTTTTCCTTTGGTCATGGTCTCCTTGCCGAAGTCGGCTTCCCATCCTTCAATGTTTGGCTTCAGGGCTTTCAGCTCTTTCTCTACTGTGGCTACGGCAGCGGGTGAATAGTCGTTCATCAGCTGTGGTACGGTCACCCTGCCTGCTTCCAAGTCTTTGCGATGCGCCCAAATAAGTGCGGTGCCATAGGAGTCGCGGTAGGAATCCTTCATCAGGAGTTTGCCCTGATATTTTCTGTTCCATAATGTTCCCCAGGTCTCTGCATCTTCTATAGGTACGTGTACCTTATTATATAAGATGCCACAGGTTCCCCACATGTAAGGCACGGCATAATGGTGGGCGATGCGACCGTTGTTGGAGGTGGCATCTATCTGCTCAACAATGTATGGTGATACGTTGCTGATATAGTTGGGCGTCTTACCGAAGACGGTGTCTATAGGCAGGAGAAGGTCTTTGCGGAGCATGCGCTCTATGATATACTCTGATGGGCATACCACATCGTAATCTTCATGACCTCGTTCTATCTTGGTAAGCATCACCTCATTGATGTCGAAGGTCTGGTAGATGACGCGAATCTTCTTGCCGGTCTGCTGTTCATACCATTTCGGGAAGTTGGCAAGAACGTCTTCATCTATGTAATCAGCCCAGTTGTAAACCTTCAGAATCTCCTCGCGGTTCTCTTTGTTGTAACAGGAAGAGAGCGGCAGAAGCATCAGCAGGGTCAGGAAAAGAAAAGCTATTGTCTTAACTCCTAATAATATCTTGTTCTTCATTCTCATTTCTTCTTATTTTTCTCAGAACGTTTATTGATGATAATCAGCATCACCAGTACCAGTACGAAGATGATGGTACTCAGCGGACGAAGTTCTGGGGTCAGACCTCCCTTTCTGGCATCGGCATAGATGAATGTGGAGAGGGTTTCCAGACCTTCGTTACCTATCGTGAAGATGGTGACGGCGAAGTCATCGATACTCATCGTAATGGCAAGCATGAAACCGGAAATCATACCCGGCAATATCTCTGGGATGATGACCTTGCGGAGTGCCTGCATCGGAGAGGCGCCCAGGTCGAGTGCTGCCTCATAGAGGTTAGGATTCATCTGCTTCAGTCTTGGCATCACACTCAAGATTACGTATGGCAGGCAAAAGGTGATATGTGAGAGTACCACGGTAGTATAGCCCTGCGGAATGCCCAGCGTGATGAAGAGCAGAAAGAGCGAGATACCGATGATGATGTCGCCGTTGAGTATCGGAATGTTGTTGACAAACTGGATGGCATTACGTGCATAGCGGTTGCGCAGGTTGTAGATGCCGATGGCTGTCAGGGTTCCGAAGAGCGTGGATACGGTTGCGGTAATCAGGGCGATGGTTACGGTATTGACCAGTGCCGCAGTGAGCGAATGGTGGGTACCTTCTGCAAAGAGATTCTTGTAGAGCTGCAGCGAGAAACCCGTCCAGTTGCCCATCACCTTCGCTTCGGTAAACGAGAAGATGACGATGATGAAGATTGGGGAGTAGAGTAGCAGCAGGAGCAACCAGAGATAACCCTGACAGAATACTTTCTTCATCATATCCTTACAGAATAATGACTGCATCATCTGATACCTCCTTCCTGTTTACTGCCATCACCTGCGATGAGGGTAGATGCACCGATGAGGAAGAGCATGATGAGCGAGAGAGCTGCACCGTAGTTCCACATCGAATTGTTGATGTTCTCCTGGATGGTGGTACCGAAGAGTTTGATGTTGTTCATCGTCAGCAGTTCGGAGATAGCGAAGGTAGAGATGGTTGGCATGAATACCATCAGGATGCCACTCGCTACGCCCGGCATGGAGAGGGGCAGGATGACCTTGAAGAACTGCTGCCAAGGCGATGCTCCCAGGTCTTCGGCTGCCTCAATATAACTGCGGTCCATCTTCTGTAGGGTGTTGTAGATAGGGTAAATCATGAATGGGATGAAGTTGTAGACCATACCGAACAGAAGGGCGCCTTCGCCCAGCGGAAGGTCAGCAAAATCGAAGAGGGCCACGGTGGCAAGTGTGCGCACCAGGATGTTTACCCACATCGGCAGGATGAAGAGCATGACGATGGTGTTGGCATACTTCATCTTGGTTTGTGTCAGAATATAGGCTGCCGGATAGCCCAGCAGAATGCAGAGCAGGGTGTTGAGAAAGGCGATGCCTATCGAATACACAAAGGTGTTGATGGCTTCGGGGTGTGCCAGGAACTTCTGGAAGTTGTAGAGCGTCAGGGCTCCGTTCTCATCGGTAAATGCGAACACTACGATGAGAAGCAATGGCAGTACCACAAATATCGCTGCAAAGATGGCGTAAGGTATCGACCAGCTTTGTCGCGAAGAGATAAACTTGATAATGTTCAATTTATAATTGATAATTAATAATTAATAATTTCCGTTTTTTTTCTTATTCCGACTCATTCAAACGAAATATTCTCCTGAGGAATGGTGATAGCCACATGGTCGCCCAAATCCCACACATCCTGTGTATCTACATAGAGCTTCTCGCCCCAGTCGGTATCGATGGTGAGATGATAGTGGTCGCCCTTGTAGAGAATGAAGCTGATGTCGCCTGTAAAGGTTCCTTCGCTCTCGTTGTCGAAGAGTTCTATCTTGTTGAAAGGCACGTTCACCCGGATGGTTTGGTTTCCGTTTTCATCGGTCTGGATTTTGTCCTTCATTTCTGCCGGAATCTCCATCTGGTATTCACAGCCCAGGAATTCTATCGTTCCGTCGCCGTTTACCTTTGCATCGAAGGTGTTGGTGATGCGCTCCTTCTTCATGATGTGGATATTGTCGGGTATCACGCTCATTCCTATCGTCTGACCTACCTCGAAATGCTTGTAGTTCTGGATGAGGAATTCGTTGCCCTTCTCGGTTTCTGCTAGCATCTCGTAGTGTACTCCCTTGAAGATGGAAGAGGTTATCTTGCCTACAAACTGGGCGTGGTCGGTATCGGTGGAAATTTCGATGTCTTCAGGACGTATCACGACATCCACTTCCTGGTTGCAGCCGAAGCCCTTGTCTACACAAGGCAGTTCGGTACCTGCCACATTCACCAGACAGTCGTGGACCATCGTTCCGCAGAGGATATTGCTCTCACCGATAAAGTCAGCAACGAAAGCATTGGCTGGTTCGTTGTAGATATCGGTAGGTGTACCTATCTGCTGTATCTCTCCCTCGCTCATCACCACGATGGTATTGCTCAGGGTGAGGGCTTCTTCCTGGTCGTGGGTTACGTATACGAAGGTAATGCCCAGGCGCTCGTGCATCTGCTTTAACTCCAGCTGCATGTCTTTACGCATCTTGAGGTCGAGTGCTGCAAGCGGTTCATCCAGGAGGAGAACTTCCGGTTCGTTGACGATGGCACGGGCGATGGCGATACGCTGCTGCTGACCGCCCGAAAGCGAGTTGACATCACGGTATTCATAGTCGCTCATGTTCACCATCTTCAAGGCACGTTTCACCTTCGGCAAAATCTCTTCCTTCGGTGTATTCTTGAGTTTCAGACCGAAGGCGATATTGTCGTAAACGTTGAGATGAGGGAACAGGGCGTATTTCTGGAATACCGTGTTCACATTTCGCTTGTAAGGAGGAAGGTTAGTAATATCGTTGCCGGCGATGGTGATGATGCCTTCGCTGGCGGTTTCAAACCCTGCCAAAAGTCTCAATAATGTCGTTTTTCCGCATCCCGAAGGACCCAGAATGGTCATAAATTCGCCCTTTCTCACATAGAGATTGATGTTGTTGAGGGCTGTTTTCTCGCCAAATCTTTTCGACACATTCTTAATATCTATGATATGTTGTGCTGTCTTGTTCATTTTTGTTGTAAATTTGCGTGCAAAGTTACGCATTTTTCGATAAATATAGAAAGAAACAAAGAAAAAGTTGTATCTTTGCAAACGTTTTGTAGTATTTGATATACAGAACTGAATAATTATTGAATAAATATACATACATGATTGTTACAATAGAATGGATGGAGGAGTGGTTCAGGCGTTTCGACCAGGAATATTTTGGGGGAAAGCTGCCTGTTCCTGAACTCGGACTTACTCATGCCAAGACTCGTTTGGGGCAACTTGCCTATAAGCGGGCCTCCAGATGGGGACGCACCAAACTCTACGATTTCAAACTCTCCATGTCTACTTATTATGATATGACCGACAAGCAGGCAAAGAGTGTCTTGCTCCACGAGATGATACATTATATCATCGGTTATACGGGACTGAAAGATACCTCGGCACATGGTGTCGTGTTCAAGGGACTGATGGATAAGCTCAACAGCCAGTATGGCTGGGATATCAGAGTATCGACATCCACCAAGGGCTGGAAGGTAAGCGAAACCGTAAAAAGAAGGAAAGAGAAGAAGGGACCGCAGATTTATCTGATGCTTGCCATCGAGATGAATGATGGAAGACATTATCTCTCGAGAGTGAATCCGAGTTTTGCCCGTCGCATCGATAATCAGCTGAAGACGGTCAGGGAAGTGGTTTCCCATCAGTGGTATACTACGATGGAGAACTATTTCGAAGACTATCCGCAGGTGCGCAGTTTGAGAGGAAGGCGCATCTCGAAGGCCGATTTCGGAAAGTTGCTCAATGTGCTCACTCCCTTTCAACTGTAATGTCGGGCGAATGTATAAGAAAAAGAATAACCAAAACTCATTATTGATATAAAATGAAAGAAACCTGGAAAATGATAGCCCTGCTGGCGATAGCCATCGGAGGACTGCTGGCTTATGCCTTTATTCCAGAGCAAGTGGCTGAAAACATTCCGCTGAAACAGATTGCAATGGATGCGCTGACCGGTAAGAGTGAGGCTGAGCTTGCTGAAGAGGAAAAGGCTGACAGCATGATAAAGGAACCCGTGGATACGGCGGCGCAGCGAGTGCTGATCTTCGGCGACTCGATGTCGGAATATCTCGGTCTGCGACTGGCTGATTATGCCAACAAGAACGGTCACAAACTCACCTGTATCACCTGGGTGAGTTCGGGCACCAGAAACTGGGCTGCTACCGATACCCTGCAGCATTATATCCAACGTATCAAACCTACCCATGTCTTTGTATGTCTGGGCAGCAACGAACTGTATACGGCTGATATGAAGGGATGTGAAAATCGCATCCGTGCCATTCTGAGCAAGATTGGGAATATTCCGACGATATGGATCGGTCCGCCAAACTGGTGTGAGGATAAGGGGTACAACAAACTTCTGCGTGAGATAATGGGACCGCGAGGCTATTATCCTAGCTACAAACTCACCTTCGAACGCCAGAAAGACGGCCGCCACCCAACCATGGCTTCATCTGCCATGTGGATGGATAAGATTGTTGAGTGGATGAATAGCGGACATTGTGTGCATCCGTTCCGATTGGAAATGCCGGATAAGCATGACCGCAGATACAGACAGATAACCATCTTGCCTCCTGGAACAAAACACAGGGCTGACAGTACGGCTGTAAAGAAGGATTCTCTTTCTCTGCCTGTTGAGGGAACTTTGCCTGAGACCACAGAAAGTCCTGCTGCTACCAAGGAACCTGAAACTGCAGGAAAAACGGCTCCGGCTGCTGACAAGATGGTTCCAGCGGTAAAACATGTAAACCATAAAGACTCCATATAAGAAGAGTTCTATAAATAATATCTTCAGAAAAGACAAATGAATTATTCAACATTCGAAATAAGTGCCTTGTGGCATTGGATAGAGCGGCTGTTTGTTTATCAGGCAGATTCTCCGCTGATGATGGGCAGCATTCCGTTTGCGCTGCTCTTCATCTTCTTCCTTGCCATTTATACCCTGCTCAAGAGCTATTCGCGCACAGCCATGATGATGTATGTCATCTGCTTCAGCCTTTTCTTTGCCTATAAGGTGAACGGAATGGTGATGTGGATGCTGCCGCTTACGGCTTGCATCAATTATGCCGTAACCCAGGAAATGAGACTGCATGAGGGAAAGGCACGCAAGGCGCTGCTCACCTTCGTGGTGCTTGTAGACCTGGCTCTGCTGTGCTATTTCAAATATACCAATTTCATCATTGGCGATGTAGTCAACGAGATGTTCAGCACCAACTTCTCACTGCAGTCTATCGCTCTGCCTGTTGGTATCTCGTTCTATACCTTCCAGGCTATCAGCTATGCGGTAGATACCTATAAGCGCAAGTTTGACATGGAGGTAACGCTCCTGGAGTATTGCTTCTATCTTACCTTCTTTCCGCTGCTGATGGCGGGTCCTATCACCCGTGCCGCCAACCTGATTCCCAGACTGAAGCGAAACGAGCAGGCTTCCAGCAGAATGCTGTGGACGGGACTCTTCCTCATCATGCTGGGACTGGTCAAGAAGAATATGCTGAGCGATTATATAGCACAGTTCAACAACTGGGTGTTTGATGCACCGCAAACCTTCTCGGGTTTCGAGAATCTGGCAGCACTCTTCGGCTATCCTGTCCAGATCTTCCTCGATTTCTCGGGATACAGCGATATGAGTATCGGTGTGGCAGCCATCCTGGGCTTCTATCTGCCCGACAACTTCTATTTCCCTTACCGCTCGCTCTCGGTTACCGAGTTCTGGCGACGCTGGCACATCTCGCTTTCCTTCTGGTTCCGCGATTATGTGTATATTCCGCTGGGTGGAAACCGTAAGGGAAAGGTGCGCATGTATTTCAACAACTTCCTCACCATGCTGGTGGCAGGCTTATGGCATGGCTCTTCCTGGATGTTCGTCATCTGGGGTGCTCTTCATGGTTTCGGACTTGTGGTGCATAAGTTCTTCAGCCGTCAGTTGGGCATTAGCATTCCCCGTACGCTGGCAGGCAATTCCCTCAGCTGGCTCATCACCTATTTATATATATGCTTTGCGTGGTCTTTCTTCCGTGCCAAGGATTTGGGTGTGCTGGGGAAGATGTATGATAAGGTGGCAAATGATTTCAGCATCGATTATCTGGTACCTTTCTTCCATGCTCGTCCTGCCTGGACGCTTTGCATCATCGGTGTCATGCTGAGTTATCTCTTTACCGAGCGTCAGTATCACCGTCTTCAGGCGCGTTTCATCCTTCTGCCTTGGGTGGCTAAACTGCTGCTCTTCATCATCTGTCTGCAGATGGTGGTGGAGGTTTCCCAGGAGAGTGTGCAACCGTTCATCTATTATCAGTTCTAGTTTCGAGGGTTCATTTTAAATCCAGAAAAGAACCAATGATAAGGCTTCTCAATACATTTGCCGTCATCGTTTCGAAAGGGAAGGCGATGACGGCTGTTTCTTTTAAAAACAACGTGTATAATTACGATGTTTTTCGGAAAATCTGTCCTGCTCATCTGATAAATACGCTAAAAGTTTGAGTTTCCGTTTGTTTTCTTTCTTTTTCTTTGGCGTTTTCTGAAAATATCCTTATATTTGCAGTGATTATCGCAAGATGTCAAGAGTAAGGACAATTAAAAGGTAAGATTGATGGCAACAAAAAGATACCCACTTGGAATACAGACTTTTTCTGAAATTGTGAAGGGAAACTATTTCTATGCTGATAAGACAGACATCGTTTATCGGTTGGCTCACTATGCCAAGTTCCATTTTCTGAGTCGTCCACGACGATTCGGAAAGTCTTTATTTGTATCTACTCTCCAGGCTTACTTTGAGGGTAAAAAAGACTTATTCACAGGACTCGCTATCGAAAACTTGGAAAAGGAATGGATAGAATATCCTGTGATTCACTTTGATATGAGCCAAAGCAAATACTTTGATGTCGGTATGCTCAAAAGAGCATTGAATACTCTGCTGGCTCCTTATGAGGAATTGTATGGCTTGAAAACGAATACGGAAGAATCGAATAGTAACAGGTTGACTCATATCATTGAACAAGCAGTTCGTCAGACAGGTAAACAGGTAGTTGTTCTTATTGATGAATATGATGCCCCTATGCATGATTCTATGGGAAACGATGAGTTGCAAAAAAATATTCGCAATATTATGCGCGATTTCTTTAGTCCGCTCAAAAAACTGGAGAGTAACTTGCGTTTCGTCCTTATTACGGGTGTTTCTAAGTTCAGTCAACTGAGTATTTTTAGCGAGTTGAACAACTTGAAAATTATTAGCATGAAGGATGAATTTAGCGACATCTGTGGAATCACCAAAGAGCAGTTGCTTACTGATTTTAAGGAGGGTATCGAGGAGATGGCTGAGCATAATGGCTTGAATTTCGAAGAAACCGTGAAACAGCTCAAGGAACATTACGATGGTTATCATTTCAGCCCTAACAGCCCCGATATCTTCAATCCTTATAGCATAATCAATGCATTGGACGACAAGGACTTTAATAGTTATTGGTTCTCGTCGGGTACACCTACATTCTTGATAGAGTTGTTGCAGAATAATGGTGTGGACATGTTGCGCCTCAACAAACTTTGGGTGAAGGACAGTCGGTTCGATGCGCCTACAGATAAAATAACAGATCCGATACCTGTGCTCTATCAGAGCGGTTATCTCACCATCAAGGAGTATGACAAGCACCGTCGTCTTTATCGGCTCAGTTTCCCGAATGAGGAGGTAAGACAGGGCTTCTCTGAAAGTTTGGTGAAGTATTACGAGGGTAACAACCTTTGCGATTTTGACAATATCGTGCTTGCATATGCCGACCACATGTTGGTGGAGGAAAACATAGAAGCCTTCTTGCCCCACTTGAAGATTTTCTATGATAAGTTCCCTTATACCATCATTAATAACAATGAGCGTCATTACCAAGCCGTTATGTTCACCATTCTCACGATGTTGGGAGCTGATGTACAGGTGGAGTATGCCACGACGGATGGAAGAATCGACCTGGTGCTCAAGACCGAGCAGCATATATACATCTTCGAGTTGAAATATAAGAAAGATGTCAATACGGCGATGAAGCAGATGGAGCAAAAGGATTATGCCAAGGTCTTTGCTGATGATGGGCGACAAGTAGTTAAGGTCGGTCTCAATTTCTCGGAAGACCAGAGGAGTATTGAGGATTGGGAAGTTAAACAATAAAAATGTAATTTTGTAGATTAATATATATATTTGAAGTAACAGACATAAACAGAAAAATTGTATGAAGAAAGTATTATTCTTTTTGCTCCTGATGACGGCTGTCATCGGTAGAGCACAGACATCGCTCGACCAGGCTGGAGCATTGAAACCTGCTCAGATGCAGACTGCTCTCAAGAAGGTGTATAATGAAAGCATCGATCCGATGGCTCAGATTGATGAGGCTTTGGCTAAAGCCAAGAAGAATGGCAAGTTTGTTATCTGTCAGGTAGGCGGTAACTGGTGTCCATGGTGCTTGAAGTTTGCTGATTTTGTAGAGAAGAATGCTGCGGTCAACAAGATGGTGAATGATCATTTCGAGTATATTCATGTGAACTACAACCGCAGAAAATCTGCCGGTGATGCAGCTGTAAAGAAGGCAGAGCAGTTGATGAAACGCCTGAACAATCCTCAGCGTTTCGGCTTCCCGGTCTTTGTGGTTCTCGATGAAACAGGAAAGGTTCTCCATATCCAGGATTCCAGTTTCCTAGAAGAAGGTAAGGGATATAACGAAGAAAAGGTGCTCAGATTCCTGAAGAGCTGGACTCCCCAGACAGTAAAAGGATAAAAAAAGGGTGTGTCATTGACTTATGACACACCTTTTTTCTTAATAGTAGAAATATTTATTTGACTGCTACCTTTCTGCCTGCTACAATATAGATACCTGGACGCAGGTTAACCTGGGCAGGAATATTGGCTGAAACGGATAACTTAGTGATAAACTGGCCGCCGATACTGTAAACAGGAATCAACTTGGATTCTGACGAAACAATCGTGAGTACACCTGCTGCAGTACTGATGCTGATGTTGTTCTGGGCGGTTACCTGACTGATGCCTGTACTCTCGCCAGCACCAATCTGACCCACCTTAAACTTCACTCCGTCCAATAAGATTTCGCCATCACGGTCGGTTACCCAAACATACATTTCATTTGCTGTCTGGTTTAATGTAATGGTGCGGGTTGTAGACTCACCTGCCGGTACACACATATATTCCTCAGCGCTGCTTGAGCCTTCTTTAAAGGTAGGCTTTGTGCTGGTTTTGCTGGTGTAAACGTTTATCAGACCGAGATATTCGCGCTTGCTGTCATTCCTGATGGTAATATCAAACGAATTGTCTCGGTTAAGCCGGATTGCCTCGTTGCTCTTTAAGTCTGCCGAAAGTTTGTTGCCATTCAGCGTAAGCGATGTGGCTGTAGCTTCCAGTTCGAACGGAACAACGTTCTCCATATAGGCACATACATCCCATGTCTTACCATTGTCAATACTGTAGATTTCGTAAAGAACGGTGGTGCCGACAGGGAAGGCATAGTTGAGGTTGAAATCAATAGCGTTGACTTCATAACCTTCCTCAGGATCCATAGCATTCATGGCTATTTTCTCGCTCTGCGTGATTGGCGTATATGAACCGTCTTCATTTCTGATACCAAGAGCAGCTAGGCCTTCGAATTTATTATAGGTAGGATTAGATAACACAGGAGTAACCGTTAACGAGAATTCCTCTGATGCATTCTTGCGCTCGCCCTTGGTGATGTTACATTTTCTGTAATCTTTATAGGCATCAGCGTAAAGAGAATGCTCTTTTACCAGCGGCTCATCCTTGATTCCGTTGTCCGGCGCAATACCGATGATGACAGAGCAGTCGCGGTTATATCCATTAGCAGATTCTCCGGCACCTGTTCCACGGACTGCAGGGTCGAGGAGGGTGATGTCGAAATAACCGTCGCTGTCGCCTGACCAGCCCCAGTTGATGTGATAGAGACCTTCTCCGTCAGAACCATCGCATACAAACTGGTGGCCACTATCATCAGAAGCAGCACCACCATAGAGGATAGGGCGCTTAGCCTCCAACTCGCGGTCGAGAATCTCCTTCCATTCTGCCAGCGTATAGAATGAGCGGTAAACCTCCTGCAAGAGGTCGGCATCATATCCGAAATAGGTTGACATATCTTCCGGGAGTACCCATGCACCCGAAGAATCTCCGTAATCCATCCGTACTGCCGCTCCGCAATGGAACATCAGTTTGGCTACTGCATTGGCTTGAGTGGTATTATATTCCCCTTGTGTGTAGGTTGGGAGCATATTGTCCCAATCATATTTCTCACCCTTACTGATGGCTTTTACCTTGAGCTTATTGGTTGTGGTGGTATAAGCTGGAATGGTAGTCTTCAGTTCTTTAGGATACTGATAATACATCATCACCTGTGCCATGGCTGTAGCTACGCATCCTGTAGCGCTCAGCTTGGAACCTCTATATTTAGGACACATTTCATTATAAGGTGTCAGCTGGTTCCAGGCAATATCTCCCAAGAGCGGCGCTATCTTTGATTGCTGATAACGGCCATCTGCCTTCAGTGCTCTCTGCTCAGCCAGAATCTTTCTGGCTTTTGCATCACCTTGGGTGAAGGCTGCAACAAACTTCTGATAAGCTTTCAGAAATGCTGCACATCCTTCAGTCTTCATCAGATTCTCAGAGTTGCCATGAGCCGAATAGCCCACAATCTCCGGCAGTTCATCATCGCCCGAAACGATGGTGAATCCCTTATCTGCTCCGTTGTCAAAAACATAGTAGCTGGTAGCAGTCTCCGAAGAACCGCTACTTTTCTGCTGATATTGTTTTCTAGCCTTGCTTACCTGCTGCTGATCCATTACGATGCCCTGCAGGGCAGCCTGGCGCTGGGCAATGGTTTGCGCCTGTTGGAAACTGCGAGGTCCTGCCCATGCTAGAACCTGAAAAAGCGTAAGGCCTACTGCCAGTAGTGCCGTACGCTTTATCTTCAGCTTCATTGAATGAAAGTTGCTCTGTTTCATATCGTAATTTTATGTATTACAAACCTCTTGCTTTCAGAAATCCGGAAGCATCAGGCTTCTCCATACCTGTAAAGTCGGTAAACATTTCCATCTGGTCTTTGGTGTTGCCACGGCTCAGAATCTTATCACGGAATGCCTGACCGACGGCTGGATCCAAGGCTCCATGCTTTGCAAAGTAGTCGGCGATGTTCACAGCCAGCACCTCTGTCCAGAGATAGCTGTAATAGCCTGCTGCATAACCGCCACCCCATACATGGTTGAAGTATGATGTGCTGTAACGAGGAGGAATCTGGGTGTTGAGCAAACCGATGTTGTGGAGCTCTTCCTTCTCGAAGGCACCTGCCATGTAAGGTGAAGGCACCTCTTCTTCGCTAATCTTGTGCCATGCAAGGTCAAGACAGGTGGCAGCCAGATTCTCGCCCAATGAATAGGCGGTCTGGAAACTGATGCTCTTCAGCATGCGCTCCTTCAGGTCGGCTGGCATCGCTGCACCGGTCTCGGTATGACGGGCGTAATGGTCGAATATCTCAGGGATAGATGCAAACGATTCGTTAAACTGGGATGGCATCTCTACGAAATCGCGGGCAACGGCTGTTCCTGAAAGGGTATTGTACTTGCAGTCGGAAAGGATTCCGTGAAGCGCATGACCGAACTCATGGAACAGGGTAGTAACCTCATCCCATGTGATGAGAGATGGCTGACCCTCAGGTGCCTTGGCATTGTTGCATACATTATATATAATAGGCAACTGGCCGCGCTGCTTGCTCTGCTTGGCAAAGGCACTCATCCATGCACCGCCACGCTTGGTAGGACGGCGGAAGTAATCGCTGTAGAAAAGGGCGATTGGCTTGCCGTTCTTGTCGCTTACCTCGAATACCTTCATGTCTGGGTGATAGGTAGGAATGTCCTTGCGCTGCTTGAAGTTCAGTCCGTAAACACGATGAGCGGCATAGAACACACCGTTCACCTGTACGCTGTCGATGTTGAAGTATGGCTTAATCTCATCATCGGTAATGTTGAGCATCTCCTTCTTCATCTTCGCAGAATAATAGAAGCGGTCGTATGGCTGCAGCTTGAAGTCCTTGCCCTCAGTCTTCTGGGCATACGCTTCTATCGCCTTGGTCTCAGCATCAGCCTTAGGAGCATATTCCTTGATGAGCTGCTTCAGGAAATCATCCACATTCTTGCTGTTCTTAGCCATCGTCTTTTCGAGCGAATAGTCGGCATAGCTGGCATATCCCATCAGTTTGCCCTTCTCGGCACGCAACTTGGCAATCTCGGTTACGATAGGGAAGGTGTTGAAATCCGGGTTGGTTCCATCGGCACGGTGGATGCTTGCCATATACACCTTCTTGCGCAGTTCGCGGTTCTGGAGATTGGTGAGGATTGGCTGCTGGGTGGTGTTGATGATGACGATGCAGTAAGGTGCCTTGCCTCCGCGGTTCTCTGCATCTTTCTTGCATTGTGCAATGTCAGCATCGCTCAATCCGGCGAGCTCTTCCTTGCTGTTCACCCAAACCACGGCGTTGTTGGTAGCGGCAGGAAGAAGATTGCCCCACTCCTGCTGCAACTCAGAGATGCGGGAGTTGATCTGCTTCATGCGCTCCATCTTCTCGGCAGAAAGGAGGGCGCCTGAACGTACAAAACTCTTATAGATAACCTCAGTAAGGCGCTTGTCTTCGCCCTTGAGTTTCTTATATTCGTTGTCGTAAACATACTTGATGCGCTCGAAGAGTTTCTGGTTGAAAGAAATCTCATTATCGAGTTCGGTCAGCAAAGGAGTAGCCTTCTTCTCGGTTTCGGCGATGCCCGGAGTTTTGTGGGCACTGGTGAGACCGAAGAAGATGTTGGTCACCTTCTCGAGCAGCGCACCGCTCTCCTCATAGGCGAGGATGGTGTTCTGGAAGTTAGGCTTCTTCTTATTGTTTACTATCTTCTGGATGTTGGCACGCTGCTCTTTGATAGCCGCTTCGATGGCTGGTAGGTAGTCGCTCTCCTGAATCTTGCTGAAGTCAGGAGCGCCGAATGGAAGACTGCTCTTTGTTAAAAGAGGATTCTGACGGTTACCGCCCGCAGTCTGTGCGAACGATGAGGCTGGCATCTGCAAGAGTGTTGCGGCCAAACCCAGGGTAAGGAAAGTCTTGTTTAGTTTCATCATGTTTCTTTGTTTGTTTTGAAATCTTCTGCAAAGATAATCATTTATTCCGGATTATCGCATTTTTATTCATATTTCTTATGGAAAATCAGCAAGCAGATGGCTCCAGCCAAGGCCATCGGCACACCGATAAGGGCAGGGAAGTTGTATCCCAATCCCATCGCAACAGGAATGCCTCCCAGGAAAGCGCCCACGGCATTACCCAGATTGAAGGCGCCCTGAATGCAGCATCCGCCCAGCATTTCGCCACCTTTGGCATGCTTCACGATAAGGAACTGTTCAGGCGATCCGATGCCGAAAAGACAGACGCAACAGATGAACATCAGCACTACTGATACCCAGCCGAAAGGAGCGAGGAAGAAGGTGAGCAATAACGATGCTGCCGCCAGAAACTGGAGATAACAGGTAAAGCGGCCCGGCTTGAAACGGTCGGCGAGCAAGGCACTCACCTGGTTGCCTACTACCATTCCGCCACCGGCAAGAATCATCAGCAATGAGATGCTGGCTGCGCTGAATCCACCTTCCATCTGAAGCAGAGGAGAGATGTAGCTGAACCAGCAAAGGATGCCGCCATTGCCCAGGAAGGTGGCTGCGATGATGAGCCACGGAGCCTTGTTGCGGAGGAAACGGAACTGTGCCTTCATACCCTTATTCGGCAACGCTGCCACGTCAGGAACCCATCTGTGAATCATATACATCGTCATGATACCGAGCACGATACAGCTGACAAAAGGTACTCGCCAGCTGAACATGTGACTCAGGAAGGTTCCCACCGGCACACCCAGTAGGTTGGCCACCGGCATACCTGCACACATCATCGCCACGGCATTGGTTCCCTTACCCTCTTTGGCAATCTTCACCGCCACGATGGTACCCGTTCCGAAGTAGGCGCCATGAGGCAGACCTTCTATAAAGCGGGCGCAGAGCAAGAGCCAGTAGTTAGGTGCTACTGAGGCGATGACAGCTCCGAAGGTGATGAGCGAAGCCAGGAACATCAGGATATTCTTGGGTCTGTATTTATGCATGAGAATCAATGAGAAAGCTCCGGCGCAGACGCCGAGTGCATAGATGGAGATGAGATGTCCTGCTTCTGGGATGGAAACGTTCATGTTGTGGGCGATGTCTGTGATGATGCCCTCGATGATGAATTCAGCGATGCCCAAGGTAAAGGTACCCAGCGCGAGTGCAAATAGTCCTTTTTTCATTTGTTCTTATGAGTCAATATTATCCTTAAAAAATAGTTTCTCTCTTATTTTATGTCTTTGTAAGACAATAGTTTCAGAAATTCGTGTGCAAAGTTACTCATATTCCCTTTATCCT
>ERZ1026892.643-NODE-643-length-16167-cov-57.978587_pt1 | contig 16167 bp, 10 predicted proteins | sample MGYA00380176_ERZ1026892 | MGnify/ENA primary metagenome ERZ1026892 (study PRJEB33269, sample SAMEA4719812) | human gut metagenome | biome: human-associated habitat; feature: organic feature; material: feces | place: Cameroon | collected 2013-10 ... | reverse complement strand
TCGACAAGTTGACCTTCCAGGTGAAGGGCGATGCGAATATCGTGGCGGTGGATAATGGAAACATCGCATCTGATGAGCTTCATATCGGAAAGACCCAGTTGGAGAAGACCATCCAGAGAAATCTCTTCCAGGGTTCTGCCCTCGTGATATTGAGAGCAGGCGATAAGCCAGGAAAGATAGAGCTTTCGGTGGCTGGCGAAAAGATGAAAGCCAAGAAGCTGGTTTTGAATACGAAATAAATATGATACTAAAAAAGGTCGCCAAAATGCTGGCGACCTTTTTTAGTATTTTGACAGATTCCGGTCGGAATATCTTCAAAAGGTCGGATTTTCGGTCGGATTGCGTACTTTTCGGTCGGATTATGATTAAACTGACCGATATTTGAGTGATATTATCACTTGTATTATAGCCGAAAAAGGTTGAATGAACGACACTAAATAGCGTAAGAACGACCGCAAGGACGACTGCAACGACCGCAAGAACGACCGCAACGACCGCAAGAACGACCTATATTATTAGTAAAGTTCTTTTTCGCCTTTCTCTGTTATCTTCCATTTTTTTCCATTCGATGATTTTACTATAAGTTCATCTTTTGCCATATTAACAAGGAGGCGTCCTATTTTTCGTAGCTTTTCGTCACGAGTGTTGTTTGTGGGAAAAACATGTTGAAGGCTTTCAAATGCGTCTTTACGCCAAAATCCCATTTCGCCTGCGTTATGCGCCAATTGGAGTAATAGCTTTTGAATGCTGTTTTCTGCAAGCCCTTTTTTGACGGATTCAAAACGATTTTCCGCTATAATCAATGACGAATTCGCTATAATTCCGCTAAAAATCGCTATAATATGTCCTCTATGATTGAGGCATGTTATACCAAGTTCGTTCTTCCGTTTGTAATATGATTGCCTACCTCCATCTTCTGTTATGCTACATACGGTTGCGATCTCTTTTGCCGTGACTTTTGGATTATTGCTGATTATTTTTAGAATAGTTTTCGTAGTATCGGCAGGAGTTTCCGTAGTTACAGAGGGAGTTTCCGTAGTTGTTTCCGTAGTAACCGTAGATGTTTCCGTAGTGTCCTTGATGTTTCTTTCCTGTTTAAAGCAAGTGTACGAAAGTGCCATGCGTCTGCAGGATGAGCATCGTGGTTTAAAATCGCTATATTTGTCGAATTTCGACGAATTATGACAAAAGATACCAATTGCGACCATTTGTTTTAATCATCTCTTCCAATTTCATAGTCTTAAGCAAATCTCCCAATAGTCGTAGTTGTTGCTCTTCCGTCTTGTTTTGCGGAAGAACATCCATAAGATATTCGTATATGCTATCTCGTTTGGCGCCTTCGTCTTCTGCATAGCTGAGATACTGTAGAACCATTTGACGCAAATCGGTTATGCCTTTTTCTTATCATTTTATTTTCTGTGTTTTAGCTAAAAATAAAATGATAAGAAAAATGCATCTATCTGATAATCAAATTAATGTGAATAGATTAACAAAAATTTATTTTTCGGTTATTTTTTTATTAGCCATCAAATTAAATAGTATCTGCAATCTACGCGAGCGCCTTTCTTCGCTATTTCGGTTCCGACCATAGAATAAACTATCTTGCGAATTTCTTTGAGCTCAACATCAGGAATTCTACTTGCTATTTCAGAAATTTTGCTCATCGGATATCTGTGTAAGTCCTCTTTGATAAGGGCTTTCAGAACATATGGCTCTATAGTTCTTAGCGTTGTGACAATATTGGATTTTGCATTCGTTAATAGTGTAGGGTTGATTTGATAGTATGCCCCTTTTGTCGCACCACTTTTTGTTATTAAGTGATTCTTATCCAAATTGTCCACATAGCTTCTAAGTCGTTCTTCCGCAGTGAGTTGAAGAGTCTTAGACAAGTCTGTTGTCGCAATGCGTTTCTCTCTGGCTATGATGCCGAAAGCTATCTTGTTCTTTTGAGAAAGCTGATAATTATGGTCAACATAATCCATCAGGCGAACAACTTCTTTATCAGAAATCTCTGCACTTTGATATACTGTGACAGTGTTGAATGTTGATTCTATCTCAGGTTGTTTCTTCGCTTCAACGGCATCCAACTCATAAATCAAGTCATAGCCAGAGCCCTCACCTTCCATCAATCCAAGTGCGGTCAGTATCTCTATCATATTCGGATTACGTCTGTGCTTGGTATGAAGGATGTTGTCTTTGGTTACACCCAAAGGGAGACCACCAGGATTGGAGATGCTGATATAACCTGGATATACCTTGATTGTGATGTCGTTAGAGATGGTTCTTGAACTATGAGCCAAACTGTTAACAAGCAACTCTCTGATTAAGTTCTCGTTATAATAGCGTACTGTCTTACGGAAGAGTCCATTAGGCATCTCATAGCTATAGGTCAACTCTACAGCCTTATCCATAATATCTTCCAAAAGTTCTTTCGGATTACGTGTGTTGTCACGCCATTCCAATTTGTTGGTTTTGTTCTCCAAGTCATCATATACGATATATTGCACAGTGATAGGATAGCAAATACGGCTACGCTGTTTGGCTGTACCAATCCATAAGACACCAAGATTAGTCATCTTGTTGCCGTCAAGAAGGTGGTATTGTTCGCCAATTTCCATATCGTCGAGCTGCTTGATATGCTGCTTCACTCTATCAGATTGGCGTATATCATTAGCGAATTTTGAGAGATTCGTCTTATTCTCATCTTCCAACTCAAACTGTGTTGGTACAAGTTCCCATTGGAAAGCTCCTTTCTCTTCTCCAACACGTTGGATATCCTCACTACGAACCGGCTCACATTTGTCAGCGACACGGATATACATCTTGCCATCAGAAGTGGTGGCATATGAATGGAGTGAAGGGAATACTGTTATGGCAAAGTACTGGCTGCCAGTTTCGTCTGCACACACGTCGCCTACAGCAAGACCTACGTTGAAACAGAGTCCACGCAATCTTGTAACAGCACCATTTGCCTCTTCTTGCGATATAACTTGATTGGGAGCTGGTTTCTTTGTCTTATCTTCCACGCCAATCATAATCTGTCCTCCTTGCGCATTGGCTAAAGCTACACAAGTGGTGGAGAGTTCTTTGAATCCTTTCTCTCCTGTTCGAATCTTTTGCAGACTCTTGTATTCTATCTTTTGTTGTTCTGTATTCATGTTTACTTGTTAATCTTTAAACAGCTACAAAGATAATATTTTTCTTTGAGAATAGGGCATATATTCAGGAGGAAAATGTATTTTCTTTGTGACGTTGCAATAGGTACGCACCTCTATACGGTAATGTTCATACAAAAGACCTGTGAAATTGAAGTTATTGTCGCCAGCCGTATTGCTGATCCATTTTCCCCCGTTGATGTATTTTTGGCAGGAACCAATTGCCTAAGTCGTTCATCATAACACAGAATACTGTATTCCAGCTTATGACAGCTTTCATCAGAAACTTCTACAAAGTTATTATGCAGAGATTGAGAACCCATGAATTTGGATTGTGTGCCACAAACAGAATCAAGACCTTTGTTTTTCGAGTTCATCACTGTCCCAGTAAAATGGGTTAAGACAATGCGTAGGTATGTATTGAACATTTATATAGACGACTATGCTTATACCAACCAGTTCAAGACAGACTTTAGTTAAAAGCCATGCCTTTCTTGGTAAAACAGCATATTACCTCAAGTCACTTTATGGGGTAAGGGGATTTTGTGTCTGCGACGTTTCTGACATGCAAGGAATATGTACAATAAAATAAACTTTGTCGCTTTGCAAGTAAAATCCCACTAAGTCCTATAGGTTTCGGATTTGAGGATTATTATTATTTAATCATTGACAAAGTAAAAGAAGCAGAATCAACAACAGTATACCCTGCTGCCATAAACTTTACTATAGAATCTTCATCAACCGGGTTTATTGCGATTTTAGAATCTCTCAGCAGCATGCCAGCAGTGGCAATGACAACATCGTTGTGATCCAACAAATCAACATCACCATCCATACTAAATGGAATGCCATTGTCGAGAAGTAGATCCACTATGCTTTCAAGGCCAGGGTATAGGGCTTTTGCCTCGTTTCATTTCATTGCCTCAAGGACATCACTTTTATCATTCCAAACATGAACCTTCTTATCATCCAACGATTTACACTTTTTTATAAAAGCAGCAACCTTTGGGGAAATAGAATGCAGATTTGTTAGTGGAATATCAGAAATAATCAATGTTGTACTTCTTGAACGGCTAGTAGCAACGTTGAATCTTCTTTCATCCAGAGCAAATCCAGGATTTCTTCCTGGAATATACAGAATCGCATAATCCACTGTCATTCCTTGAATTCTATCTATTGTTTCGATGGTAAAGTCAGCCAAAGACGATTCTGTTAAAAACGTCTTTTGAAGCTGTTTGACAGTATCATTGAAAGGAGATATTATAGCCAAAGAACGATTGGGATAGTTCCTTGTGAACTCATCAACAACTTGGCTAACTATATGCAAACCGGATCCAGATACAATGCCATTGGTATAGTCCTGGGTATAGTGATAGATTACCCCACCACCTTCAGGAAACAGATTAGAATGGCATCGGCTAAAATCAAGAGGTTGTTTCTGAACAGACAGAAATCTGTTGCTATAGAATATACCTGTTAATTCTGCACTTGCTTTTGTCAGACGGAAAGTCGTTGTTATTCGATACGATTTTACATCTGTGCCGAGTGCATACGCTTTAAGTCCTTCAATCTGCGTATTGGCATTCCATGCATTATATAAAGCTTTCCTTGGATTGCTAATTATTGGAGGCAGCTGCATAGGATCTCCAACTATAAGACACTTGCGACCAAGTTTCTTAAATGCCAGAATAGAAGCAAGAAACGCCTGGGATGCCTCCTCTATAATCATCAAATCATAGGTAGGAAGCCCATCTTCGCTGATGCTATCACTATTATATGCTTGCGACAGGACATAATTAGTAGAACAAAACAGTTCACCATTGGGCACTACGAATCCCTTTTTTATGGGTTTGAGCGATGGTATCATTCTCCTTTCATCAGCAGAAAGGTTAGATTTGAAAATCTTTCCATCCCGCAAGAAAGGCAAGAGAGGTGGTTGCTGCACCAGTTCTATGAGACCTTTATTTGCCATCGTTGTAACACAAACCGTTTTATTGTCAGTCAAATACTTAGCAATAATATGAGCAATAGTATAGCTCTTTCCTGTTCCCGGAGGTCCTTGAAGAACACAACAGTTGTCTTCTTCCAAGGTCTGAAGTATTCTTTCTGGAATTGCAGTTTCATTATTAGGATTGTACTGTAATTCTTCAGGATGCCAGTCATCATAGTCCATCTTCGGCTCAATCATTTGTTCTGGCATATCATGAAAAACCTCCAAGAAATTTACAAGGTTATTAAAATAATCAACAGGAGGGAATGGAGCAAAGACTATTACTGACAATGACTTTCCTGACTGCGTAGTTTTCTTGAACAAATCATATAAAGACGTACTCAGACCTGTACATCCAACATAATCATAGCTGCTATCACCCTTTTTGGTATAATAGAGTGGCAGCAAATCTGATGTATTTGAATGATATCTAGCATTTTTACAGAAATCCAAAAACGAACATGTCCATGACATAACACTCTGTCCGAGTTCAGCTTTTGCATCTTTCTTTATTACCATAATGGATTTTTGCACTTTCAAACGAGGTGCCTTATCCTTTGGAAACTTAAGAACGACATGTCCGAGCTTGTCGTTTACATGATCTACGTAACCTACGACAAGCCCTTCCTTCCGGAACAATTGGTTCATAGGAGCTTTGATAATGGACTTTTGTTCCATTTCAGCTTCACGAACCTGATCCGAAAAGAAATACTGATAATTTTGTATTTTCTTATTAATAGTCATCGTCATTCTCCTCTGATTCATTAATACTATCGCTTGATGGAAGCTGCGCAAACAGAGAGTTGTACTTTTCGTTAGAATTGATTCTAATGAGCGTGTAGGCTGTTCCCTTAACCCCATTGAGGACACCAGAATACAACACTCTAACCACCTCAGCTTTCTCTTCACCCGTAAGCTTGATAATAATATCGTCTTCACCAATCCATTCAAGAATATCTCCAATAGAATTGAAGTACATGAACTCGTTGGCTTTTGCACCTAGATAAACGCATACAACACATCTATCGTCTGCAATCTTGTTCCAAATAACAGGAGACAGATACATTATACCGCCAGCGGCACTACATTTATGAATATATTTACCGCCGCAAAGCGTATGTTCATTCTTCAAATGAGCATTTCGTATAAAGTCACTCTTGCTTTCTACAGGAGTATAACCCCTCTTCACAAGATTATTGTAAAGACGAAGTTGGGCAAGATAGTTCTGGTCGGCAACTTGTTCGGCAGACAGATCTTCTCCCAATATATGATTAATCTCATTGACTTCTGCTCTAGTAGGCTCAAGAACTTCCAGTGTTCTAGTTACACCATGAGAGCCAAAATTACGCACATCCTCAGGAGAGAATGGTCTTGGCTTTTGAGGTACATACGTACGACTACCACGATTCCATCCGCTCATATCCGAATAATCGTAAGGCGCTGCTGATGTTGTATTGGATGTGAAAGATGTTGACTTTCTGACTCCTGGAGAAGAATTCACACCTGATGACCATCCTACATTCTGAGAAGAATACATATCAGAAGAAGAATCTTTTTGAACGGCATTTACTGGCTCAAATGTACTTCCTGTCGAATGAGTAGATACGTGTACTGACGATGTTACGGCATGATCCCCCTCGTCAGAATCAATACAACCATGTTCATTTTCATTATTTGAATCTTCCTCATCATCTGGCGAAACATCAGTATCATCATCTGCCGAGGTTGTTTCCTGCGTTGTGAATGATGGACGGTAATCACTTACACTATCTTCATCGTCCTCAGCTTCATTACCCGTCAATCCTCGCTTAATACCTGGTATCAGTTTGTCCAGTTCGTTTTTGAATTCCTCATCAAGCATAAGAAAATTCTGCTCTTTTATAATTGAAAGAGCATTTACCCTGCTGTCCATGATATCTTCTATAACATCTTTGTCTATTTCTGTATTGATTCCCAGATATTTTATATACTCTTTCACAAAAGACTCAAATACTCGCTTTCCATCCAAAGAATCAACGAAATAGAAGTCATTTTCACCATCATTGTGATAGAATTTTCTCAGCGACTGATTGATATCTTTGTCCTCAGAATAGGTAATCAAAATTGATTTGCAACGGTGAAGAACTAATGAATTCAAACGCTCACAATAACCCTCATAAATATTCTTCCAATTCTCAGAATCAGTTATTCCTGCTATAACAAGAGCATATAATTTCAGATCGGTATCACGAGATGTATAGAGAGTATCATTAACAGGTTCCATCTTGAGATCATCTTTTGTAATTGTTCTGATTCCAAGAATGTTACACGCTTTCTTAAAAGATTCACCAGCAGGGAAATATGCCTTATTGATAATTCTAACATTGGTCCCAAAATATTGTTCAAGAGCCTTGTCCGAATAGTCAAGAGCATATAATTCCTTTATTTGCATAAGTTCATTCTTATTGTTATACCATAATGCATGCTCATCATCACGATATTCCTGAATCTTTGCATCAAAGGATTCATCGTAATCATCTATCATCCAGTTGAGCAATTGGGTTCTACTGTCTTGACCTTTAATACTTATAAGGGCATATAAAGCATCCAAGAAGTCAAGAGATTTCTTAAATGACAACTTGCTAAATAAAGTCGTATCATCAGACAACTTTATATCAGGCAAACTGCTAAGAGGAACTTTGTTCTCCCAATCTTCTATGCTCTTGACATACTTAGATACTTCTACCCCATAATATAGGTCACAACAACATTTCATGTCATCCTTTGTTGGAATACATGCCACATCATCAAATTTTCTATCTGAAATAAATTGTCTTATACGAGGAATAGACGCATCTTTTTTTAAAATGTAGCTACTCCAGAAGTAAATAGCACAAGGACGCTCTTCCAAAAAGTTTATATCATCTTCTTGGAAATCACAATGCATCTTAAGATCTCTGAAAATGCGTCCGACATATTCCGAACACTTTTCACTGTAAGTATCACTTACATATTCAAGAGAGTCTATTCCACACGCTTCAAAATCAAAGAATGGTTTGTACACAGAACCCATAGTGAGTTCTGATGCTGTACAGAATTCACCATCCTTGTTTAAAAGCAGAATTTCTTCAATATGGTCTAACTCTTTTAAGGAATCTTTACCCGCATTTCTAATGTCGGAAAGTTCATTTATAAAGTCGAAGTGAAACACACGAACGCTTTCAAGACTATCCTGCTGCATATTTAAACAACAATCCAACTTTCGTTGTTGCCATTCGCTTAACGTCTTCACACAGTCACCATCGACATATTCAATAATATCCTTAATCAGACGACGCTCTTCAGAAGAATCGAATTTTATTTGATTTGGTAATTCAATATAAGGGAAAGGTTCTTCTTTCTCACAATCAATATAAATTGCCTCATTAAAAGCATAATATTGACCATCAAGTGCCTTCACTTTGAGTGCGCACAATTCGGGTACCAACCCATTCTCGTAATGCTTTTCCAAAACATCACGATTATCAGCCAGCAATCTAGGAAGAGACTCATCTTCAACATTTTCAAGTCCTTTACGAATGGTTTCAATGAGAATATCAACGATTTCATACTTGACCCCCACCTTAATCCAGAAATTTCTCCAGTCTTCGATAGAATCGCCCTCAGTTATATACATAGGGCTAATGAATGGAGCATCCGAGTCAAAGCGTTTTACGGTTGACTCAATAGCTAAGTCTCCCATATACTCATCAGAAAAGTAAACTGCATCATCACTATCATCAATACTCTCATCCTTAAGAAGAACAGGAAGAGCAGGTAACTCCTGCAAAGAGCTGTCTGTTGCATTCTCTTTAATCCATCTCCAGAACATAACATTTTTCTCAACATCCTGAAGTGTCTCACTGAATGTCAACGCATTTTCTTTCAACCAACAAAAGAAATGAGTAATGTTGAACTTACTATTTGCAAGCCTTGTTTCCCAATATTCTAAATTCTTCTCAGTCTGATAGATAGGGTCAATAATGTCAAGATCAGAGATATCAACAAAACCCTTATCAAATAGCTCCTTTGCTTTTGCACTCAATATCTGATGTCCTGTTGAAGTAGAAGCTGGCGTGTCATGACCATAGAGAAATACCTGTGCATTGACCATCGTTTTTTGTTGTTCAGGAGTCAACGAGCTAAGATGGTTTATGACAAACGAATGAAAAACAACGCTCTGTTCCCTTGTTATGATAGTGTCATTGATAGAAGAAATCTTCTCAGATATCATATCATCGAAGAAATCACGAAAATTATATTCTGAACATCCCATTGCGACAAGAGCACGAGAATTACCTGCATCTTTATGACACAGATAAACAAGGTTATCAGGGAACCAATCATAAGAAATTATCTCAGCAAGTTCTTTATCATAGACATAAACATTGCTGTCAATAGTTAGATCAGTATGGACGTTAGATACTGGTTTAAAATCCTTAAACTTATCTTTATCATGTTTCTCTTCAAAGATCATCTTGAAATTGTCATCAAGATAATGGATAAAGTCTATATTCTTACTTCCGTCCCTATCAGAAGAACCGCTTGTAAGTCTGAATATATCAGACAAATTAGCCCTTACAACATGGACATAGAAATTCTCTTCTGCTAAATCTGAAACATAGAACTTTGACTTGAAAAAATCTTTCAAATTTTCCTTGCTGTCAGAAATAGCAAAATAATCTTCATCCAATACATACATCCAATCGCAATTTATCCATGATTTAGATGAATAAAAATCATATCTTGAAGACTGAAAGAATATATTTGATTCTGTAAGAACCCAGTCAGAATCTCCATTGCCATCATAGACATGAAGTCTATAATTCTTCAGGGCACCATCTTTAAACAATGCCTTGTTTTCGTAACAGAAGAGAACAAAAGCTTTACTGTCTTCTATTTCAGTGATAACGTCCTCTATATCCTGATGGTATATCTCTGAAAGAACAATTTCCTCTATAACAATATCATTGGAATAGTTTCTAACATCAAAATGATCGATGAAATATTTTTTAGATACTTCTTCGTAATCTTTCGACAGGAAATGAACGTTGATAGCAGACATCCACTGTTGCCCACATACAGTGTGTCCTTTCTCTGATGAGAAGAACACAAAAGAGTCAGTAAAATTATCCGCAACACCTTCTTGGTCATCAAAGAAAGGCAAACTTTTATATTTATCGCAGAATTGAACATTTTCAGCCAAAAACTTATAAAAATGTATGGATGTATCCTTATCTTTGAGCTTATCATTCGTTTCTGCAATATTCAAGCTAGACAATAAGACATTGTCAACAAAGCTATTACAGCTGAATTCATTGAATTCACCTTCTATAACTTTATTCCATTCATCATTATCCTTAAAAAACTCTCTTGTAGTAGGATCTATATATGAAATATGATTGGTGAAAGCCTGCAGATCCACCAAATATTTGTCTATGTCATAATACAGATCGGACGCACAGAATAGTTCTCCTTCGGAATCCAAGAAGATTTTTTCTCCCATAAAATCTTTGAGATAGCCCTTATCAAGCAAGAAATTGAGGAACTTATTGTTGTTCTCTTGAATCTTAAGCCATTCTTGAAAATCATCCTTACCAATCATATCTCGCAGGCTATCCATATCAAAGATATTTTCCTCAACATCAAACTTATGCAGATAGACTACCGCAAAAGATTCAAAAGATTTAGAAGTACGCAACTCTAAATTTGGCAAAGTTTTCTCCTCGTTGTCTGAAAAATTAAGAAAATCCTCATCGCTTATAATGCCGCTAGATGTTAGCCCAGATTTGTCAACAATTACATTTAACAAACAGACATAACCATCCTGAGTAGGAACAAGATCATCTGTTTTCACTCTATCAACAAATCCATTTTCAAAAGAATCTATCAGATCCTTATATTTTAATTTTCCGCTTTTTAATGACGCAAAACTAGGAATCAAATTATAGATTGAATCCAATTCATATTCACCGCTCTTTGTTAATTTCAAAATCCACTCAAACAATTTAGAGCCAGCAATATTCGCAATGGTCTCATTGACATTGATTGAGTTTGAGAAATCAACCTCAACATCATCACGTGCACCATTTGGAATCATATCTGTATTCATAAGGAATTTCAATCCCCATGTTGCATCTTTAGCTGGAAGATAGCAATAGAGACATGTATCCTTAACTACCTTTAGTTTTCGTCCATCAATTTCACATGCAAAAGAAACCTTAGTGCTATTAAAATTATAATACTTTGTAGGAATTTTAAGAGCTCCATTATCTTCTTGCTCATCAATGTCAGAATTAATGGCTTCAGTAATCTCCTCAGCTATTCTTTCTTTAAATTCATCAACTCTCCAAGATGCATTATCTCTACAGCATACTATATCAGGAACAGGAGTACCATTCAGATATACCTTTACACTTGATAGGTTAGGTATAAATAGAATAACACGTTCATTCTTAAATATTTCCTGAAACATGTCTGCATAGTTATGCTCACTATTTCTTAAAATATCAATTTTAGTAGGCTTAAGTGCAAACTTTACTCTAAATTTATCGCTAGCCTGGGTGAAAATAGCACGTTCTGCAGGAGTTAATTCTTGATAATGGGTCCATATAGGCAAAATCTGCCAAGGAGTATCAACTATATCTCTTGTTGCCTGGCGATCAAATCTAAAAGAATAATCACCCGTTTGCAGATAGACATTTTCATTGTCAAGAAAGACGGTCTTAAATCCAATACCTTTATATCCAATGGTATCTTTATTTGTATCTTTCTCCTTATCATTGATACTGCATATCGCTGCTATATTCCTTTCATTAAAAACAGCACCAGAATGCATGAATACTAATGAAGACAACGTAAGATGAAATTCTACGTCCACCTTCTGTTTTACATCATTAATTGTTACCGGATAATCGTTCGCATTTTGGAGCAGTTCATATATAAAGATTTCCTTGCCACTAGCTGTCAACTGAGTTTTTAATGTATCCAACATTCTGACAATCTTCTGACCAGCACCGGCTGGATAATTCATGATATCATCGTGAAGTCTTTTGATAAGATTTCTTGGAGTAACTTCTTGAAAAGACCCAGTCTCATCAACTTTAAACAGATAGACATAATTCTCCTTCTCGCCATTTAAAATCCAAGAGAATTCGTAATATACTCCGTTTTTTGGCTTAAACAGATGAGGATGGTATACAATAGGTGCCTGCTCTTTACCATTCTGTAATATAAGTTTCGAAAAATCGCTACGTCTGATATCACGAATAGTAAAACTGCCATCCTTATTTTCTGTGAATTGTCCTACAAACTTATCATCCTTAAGTTTGAGATTATAACGGAATGTTGATTCGGCTTTTCTATCACGTTTTACAGTCTTTTGTACCACATTTTTCACTCTTGTAATCATGAGTCTATATTGATGGCGTTCATCTTTTAAGACTTTAATATTAGGCAGAGTATTGAATTCGCAAAGCCCAGTCTTTACATATTGGCTGAATCTATCAGGTACAAATATACAGGTAGGACAAAGGTCATTTGTCTCACCATTTATTGTAATATGTTCAATCTTTCCACAAAAACGCTTGTCTTCACGTTCGTGAGGAAAATCACTATACTGTCCTTTAAAAACAACATTTTTGAAGAATGTCTCAATTTCCTCAACACTAGTGTTATAAAGGTCTGATTTCTTTCTTATTTCCATATATGAGTCCACTTGAAAAAGTGGGTTCTATTTAAATTAAACGATAACCTTGGGCAGTTATATTCTGCCCTTGGCATTAACTAACTCTGCCGAATAATTAGTGTTCATTAGTTGTCAAACAACTTTAGTACGCAACTACATAAAAATGCCTCAAAATGGGGCTATTCGCTCTTTGAACTACTTATTTTGCAATTTGGAGCCTTAATTTGTTGTCAAACCAGAAAAGACGGCGCATGTTCATCCAATCGTATCTTGCAATTGCCTGCAAGCCGTGCTTAAAAAGTGAGCGGTATCTGGTCTTGTTGTTTCTTGTATGGAAGCCATACTAGAACATGACTGCTTCTGCGTTGTTGAGTTTTTTCCGTTCTTCAAACGGTATGGACTCAACTTGGCGTCTGACCTCAGCCTTGTCCACATGCTCCTTCTTGAAATACCTATATGACTTCTTGCCATCGGCGTTCTCTAGGACAATCTTCCATTCATCCGGTTTACTGGGATTGCAGTCTTGATTTCTCCTGTGATCTTGCCCGTGACTTCAAGAGTCTGATCAGCCTTTAGGATTAGGTCAAAACGTGAAGGCTTTCCCTGCAGACCACCTGAGATGATATTGATTTTGTCCTTGGCAAATTCTCGATTCCTCTCGCTTTGGTAAGCACCATCGACATAGGCGTTTTCCACATCGTTGCCTGTAACTTTCTTGTTTTCCTTTTCTATCTTTTTCATCGCCTCTTTTGGTATATACGCCGTAGCCACCAAGCATCCATCAAAAAGTTCTACCACCACTCTCTGTTGCCCTGCAATCCTTGTCACTCTACCATGTATATCCTTAAACTCACCCTCTGTAATCACTACTTCATCTCCTAACTTATATTTGATATTATCCGAAGTAACAGGGATAATGTGAGGATTATGTATGGAGGTTAAACGGATGAAATTATCCATAGCTGTATCGGCAATGATAAGAGGAGGATTCTTGGTTGGCGCATTTTCACAATGTGAAGTATGGTCGTAATAGTAACTCAACAAAGCTCTATTTTCAAAAGTCTTGATGTTCTTATCTTGCAAAAGAGAGTCAACTCGCTCTGCTGTTGCATGAACAAACATAAAAGATGAAATAAGAGGCTCCGTGATGATTCGCTTCTTTCCTTGCTTTCTTACCTCTTTATATCGCAAAGGAACATAACATTCCAATCCTTTAGCCTCAACGAATGCTTTTGCCTTGATAATACGCCCATAAGAAACTCTTAATACAAACCATTGCTTGTTTCGTGAAGGCACATTCTTTACCGACACCCCACCTTTGTTCTTTGAGATGGAGGGCGTACAAGAGGTAAGTCTTGCACTTGGACACGATGAACCTGTGTCGGTAGGTTGCCCATTATACAATGAAGCATTAGCCGTTAAAGGCTGTTTGATTTTATCTTCCAATGTTATATCCAGAGGTTAGATGAAAAAACCGATTGACTTTTCTTTTTAAGAATTGCCAAATGTTGACCACAAAGGTAAGGAAAAATTCCGATATTAAAGACTTTTGTTGCGGAAAACTTTGTGCTTAGGGCGTTTTTTAACATTTTACTTATGAATAATTCTGGCTAAAAATCATCAACTTTGGTAGATGACAAGTTCCCTTGGGAGATTGATGATTTTCAACCTCTCGAACCAGAGCTTCATGGAAGAGCCTTGGTGGCGCTTTATATGGCTATTGATGATATAATAGTCGGCCTGGTATTCGTCCATCAGGTCAGAGAAAGCTGCCTTGATGCGCGAACACTTCTCGTTGATGGCATTATCAAGAGGGTTCGTCAGGCGATTCACTGTTCTCCTACAGCAGAAAACTCAAGAGAAGTTCCTGCTGAACCGCTTGGCAATAAGCCAAAGGCATGGACTCTAGGCGGAAGAATCAAAAATGGGCTGAAGAAAATAGCAGAAGATCTGGACATCATCACCTACGATGACGAAAACTACAAGTAGTTGATTTCCCAATAGTCGTTGTTGCTGTTCTTCTGTCTTGGTTTGATTAATCCAAATCGTTTTGATTGTTTATATACTAAAAAAGGTCGCCAAAATGCTGGCGACCTTTTTTAGTTGATTTACTTCGCTATATCCGTCGAAATTCGACAGATTATTCTGATGCTAGGATTATTGTGGGTACGAGACCGAAGTATATAAAAAAAGGCTAGCCCCATTTCTAGAACTAGCCTCCGTTTTAATTATTTTCCAATGCTTATGAAAGTCATCAAGAAAACTGTTTAGCACGTTATGAGTAATTATTTAACCTCTATGTGCTTAACATCGTCTTTCTTCTCTTCCTTAACTACCTTAGGAATCTCAATCTTCAAGACACCATCACTGACCTCAGCAGAAATTTTCTCGTGGTTGGCATCCTCAGGTAAAGCATAGCTCTGAGAGTAGCTGCTGTAAGAGAATTCACGACGCAGGTAATGCTCTTCCTTCTTTTCCTCCTTCTTCTCGTTCTTGTTCTCGATAGATACATTCAGATAACCATCCTTATCAATGTTCATCTTGACCATATCCTTCTTCAAACCAGGTGCCGCAATCTCCATGGTGTAAGCTGTAGCATCCTCCTTGACGTTGACTGCAGGAGCAGTGGCGTTCATGTGTGGCATCAATTCAGTATCGAAGAAGTTGTCATTAAACCAACTATTCAACCAATTTGAAACACTATTATTTCTACGAGCTAACAACATAATGTAAAACCTCCGAATTTTATTTTTCTCATCCTCTCTTCGCCTTCCGGCTCTGTCGGGATTTCTAATTGTTTATTAATTTATCCTTTTTCTTAATGATTGCTTCGGCTTTCGGGACTCAAGGCCTTCGAGAAACCCTCAAATGTAATTGCTTAGGGTTCTTATCGTTCCCCTTGCCCTTTCGGCTTCAGCTTTCATCTTATGAATTAGCAAGTTATGTGCCACACTGTTTTTTATACTATAAGTGAACAGTTTGTGCCATGATTGACAAAAAACTCTGTAAAACTGGCATCAAAGGATAATTAATTTAAGTTTTACTGCCACAATTTCCTGCTTTTTTAAGTCTAATTTAATCCTGGACATCATTATACAATGAAGCGTTAGCCGTTAAGATATAAATCATAAGAATCATTTTGATTAATCCGAATCGTTTTGAATGTTTATATACTAAAAAGGTCGCCAAAATGCTGGCGACCTTTTTTTTAGTATCCTTTGTTTTCTCTTTGTTTTCTCTTTATTTTCTGAACTTCTTTTTGAACCATTGGTTGAATGCCACGTAGGCACTGATTTCCTCCTGGTGCTGAGGCTCGG
>ERZ1026892.642-NODE-642-length-16181-cov-49.817686_pt1 | contig 16181 bp, 11 predicted proteins | sample MGYA00380176_ERZ1026892 | MGnify/ENA primary metagenome ERZ1026892 (study PRJEB33269, sample SAMEA4719812) | human gut metagenome | biome: human-associated habitat; feature: organic feature; material: feces | place: Cameroon | collected 2013-10 ... | reverse complement strand
TATATGTTTCTTATGTAGCTTATGTTCTTATGTCTCCGCGGTAAGCGGCTAACACGAACGTTATATCTTATGTTCTTTTGTTCTTATGTCCTTATGTCTCCCGCGTTAGCGGCTGACAAGACACGCTACGGCGTCAGCCCTTATGTCTCTTGAGGCCACCCGGACGTTAGTCCGTGGCCGTTAGTCGCGCAGCGGCCTTATATGTTTCTTATGTAGCTTATGTTCTTATGTCTCCGCGGTAAGCGGCTAACACAAACGATATATCTTATGTCCTTCTGTCTCCCGCGGTAAGCGGCAATAAGTATTAGCGACTGCTTACCTCCCACCGTCACACATTCGTCACACAATCTTAAACACTTTCGTAACACCAACATAATACCTTTGCACCCATAATAACAAACTACTGACATAACCAATACACAACACAATGAAACTAAAGACATTGCTATTCATCGCCGCCTCGGCCCTGACCTGCACCATGGCCCAAGCCGGACAACAAGTGGCACGCCCCAAACTGGTGGTGGGACTTGTGATAGACCAAATGCGCTGGGACTACCTGTACCGCTACATGCCACACTACGGCGAGGGAGGTTTCAAACGTCTGCTCAAACAAGGCTATAGCTGCGAAAACACACGCATACCCTATGTGCCGTCTGTTACAGCCATAGGCCATACGTGCATCTACACCGGCTCCGTGCCAAGCATTCACGGCATTGCCGGAAATAACTTTGTAAAGAACGGACAAAAGGTGTACTGCACCGACGACGCCACAGTGCGCCCCGTGGGCACCACAAGCAAGGCGGGTTATATGTCGCCACGCAACCTGTGGGTAACTACCATTGGCGACGAACTGCGCATGGCCACCAACGACCAGGCCAAAGTGGTGGGCGTAGCACTGAAGGACCGCTCATCTATTCTGCCGGCCGGCCACAATCCCAATGGTGCTTATTGGTTCGACGATGCCACAGGAGGCTTTATTACAAGCACTTACTACACCAGCAAACTGCCCGCCTGGGTTAAGGCGTTCAACGCACAAAAACTGGCAGACAAATATCTGTCGGCACCATGGAACACGCTACTCGACAAGAGAACCTACACACAGAGTACCGCCGACCGCACAAATTATGAAGACGGCATACAACCGGGCGTGGAAGCCACTCTGCCGCTCGACCTGCCCGCACTGCGCAAGCAATATGGCTACGGCATACTGCGCAACACGCCCTTTGGCAACACCATCACACTCGACATGGCCAAAGCGGCCATTGAGGGCGAGGCCCTTGGCACCGACAGCGTGACCGACCTGCTGGCTGTGAGCTGCTCGAGCACCGACTACATAGGGCACCAAGTGGGCACCAATGCCGTTGAGATTGAAGACACTTACCTGCGCCTCGACCGCGACATTGCCGCCTTTCTCAACTACCTCGACCAAAAGGTGGGACGCGGCGAATACCTGATATTTCTGTCGGCCGACCACGGTGCGTCGAACAATGCGCTTTACCTTACCGACCGCCGCATTCCGGCTGGCAGCTGGGACAGCGATGGGGCTAAAAAGTATCTGAACGAGGCGGTGAACGCTGCCGTACACACAAGCGGCAATGTGGTGAGCCACGTGATGAACAACCAGGTGTTTTTCGACCGCAAGACCATTGCGGCCCAAGGGCTTGACTTTGACCGCATTAAGGCGGCTGCAGTGCAGCGTCTTGAACAGGACTCGGCAGTGCTCTATGCCGTCGACATGGCTAAAACGGCCACATCGGCTCTGCCCGACGAAGTGAAATCCCGCATCATCAACGGCTACAACCGCGAGCGCAGCGGCGATGTGCAAATTGTGCTGAAACCGGGCTTCTCGGCCCACGGCCTCAGAGGCACCGACCACGGTGCATGGAACCCCTACGACACGCATATTCCGCTCGTGTTCATGGGCTGGGGCATCACCCCCGGTGCCAGCACGCGCCAGTGCTACATGACCGACATTGCTCCCACCATAGCCGCCCTGCTTCACATTCAGGCTCCCAGCGGCTGCGTAGGACAACCCATTTTTTAAGCATACGCTTTGGCAAAGGCGCCAAAGCGTATGCTTAAAGCACTTGCCTTTTCAAAACGCTGAAAAGGATTAGAACTACATACACGCTTTTCTTATTTACGCAAAACTGCCTGCACCTTGCACTTTTTGCTTTTAACAAGCTGAATATCAAAGGTTTACGCAGTGTATGTACACCTGCACTGTGCTTGCACTTTACCTGCACTTGCTTACACCTACCTACACTGCACTTGCACTATGCCTACACTCTGCTTGCACTTGTCTGCACTTACATCACTGCCACGTATCACGACATAGGGAGGTAGAAAGAGTTTTCGGAGCAACCGAAATTTCTACCTCCCTATACGTTTACACCGCCATGGCACAACCGTAAACACTACTACGCCTGGGTGTGCAGACAAGCATATTGTGCAGGCAGGTGTGTAGACAAAAACAACTACCACCTACACACCCGAAAGTAATGATTATCAACGCTTTACATCAAAAAGTGCAAGGTGCAGGCAAAATCACCAAACAAATATTTAGGGCTGTGTACCTGCACTTTGTCACCTATAACACACTAACTGCACAATCAATCACCCAACGCAAGCACCAAACGCGAGTACTAAATGCTACCACTAAACGCAAGCACTAAATGCAAGCACCAAACGCAAGTACTAAACGCCATCACCAAACGCAAGTACTAAACGCTAGCACCAAACGCTAGCACCAAACGCTAACACTAATGGGGGACGCGTCTCGCGTCGGGCATTAAAGCAAAGGCTAATACACTAAATAAAGGCTCTCAGACAGCACTAATTACACGCTTGTCTGTGAGCCTAAGCCTTTATGCCCGACGCGGGACGCGTCGCCCCCATTAGTGGTAGCGTTTAGTGCTTGAGTTTGGTGATAGCGTTTAGTGCTTGAGTTTAGTGCTTGAGTTGGGTAGTAGCGTTTTGAGCTTGCGTTTTTTGCAGCGCGCTTTGGCGTTTCACCATATAGCAATAATTTGCGAAGGCTCACGCCAAACGTATCTGCACAAAAAAGGTTGGCTAACCTCACGGTCTGCCAACCTCCAAATATCTAACCTAAATAAGAATATTTCTATTCTTTACCGTTGGGCTTAGTCCTCGCTTGCCCAAGTATCATTACCCCAGCCCTTCTCGCCAGAGTATGAAGTGCTTGCGTCAACTTCGGTGTTCACTACCTTTATGTCTGCTTCTGTAGGGTCTGAAGCTGCGAGCATGGTCATGGCGTCGAATGTGATAGCCTGGGCTGCGGGAGCCATATATGTCTTTTTCATTGTCATTATCTGTTTTGATGATTTAATACTACTGTCAATTTAATTAGCGTGCAATGAACTTGTTGCCACCCTTGATGTAGAGGCCACCCTTAACGGTGCGCACTACGCGACGGCCGGTGAGGTCGTAAACGGGGGCGTTGTTCTGCTCGGCATTAACGATCTGGTTGATGCCAGTTACGTTGCCACCAAAGTTCATAGAGATGGCTTCGGGAGCACCAGTTTCATTGAGAGTCAAGTATGCCTTGTTCATGCCGAGGGTAGTGCCTACCTTACCCTTGTAGAAGGCAGTACCGTTATCACCCTTAGCAAGAATGTAGGCATTGTCGCTTTCGGCGATTTTCTTGGCAGCACCAGCAGAGTTACCGAGTTTGTTGTTCTCGATTGTAGCAAGAGTTTCGTCAGTAGCGGGAACCATGGTTACAGCCTCAGCGCTTTCAGAGGTCAAAAGAACGCCCTCATTTGCGGGGATAGCCTCACCAGTGATGGCTTTCATTGTAGCCTTGCTATTGTCAGCAGTGCTTACGTAGTAGGCAGTAACGCCCTCGGGAATAACAGTGGCAAATGGTGCGCTGAATGTAGCAATGCTCTTCACGCCCTCAATGTCGCTCACAGTGTTGAAAGTGACGGTGTTGGGGTAAGAGACTTCTTCGAAAAGGAATGCTGAAGAGTATGTATCACCAAAATAGGGGGCACTACCACCATTAAATATAGACTTGCTTTCTATTACATAGTAAACGTCATTGGCTGCGTTATCATTATTTGCACGCTGACTTAACAAGCACAAATATGCATCGTCTACACCACTTGCATTAGAACCATTAGCAAGTTTTGATAGTGTGAATAATTGTGGGTAGAACGAGGTGGTGTGCGAAGCATTTGCTTTGTCTGTGTAACTATACTCTACCTTGGTATAACCATCTGTATATCCCTTGTTGCCGTTTACACCACTATTATACTTACCCTTATATGTAAGGAACTTACCGTCGTTATTTACGAAGACGTACTTGCCGTCCTCTACCTTGTGACATACAAACTTAGCAGTTTCTGGGTATGAAGAGTTGTCAACAGCGTTTGTTTCCTTCAGAGTATAACCCGATGCTGCATAGTTCATATAAGACTTCACACCAGCCTTTGATACAGCTGTAATTGTATAAGCCTTGCCATCCTCAGGCATGCGGATATTGTCTGACGACAACTTGAAAGCAGATACGGCAGCCTTCAATGTGGTGTAGTCGCTGACAGTTGACGTTTTTACAGACTTAGCAGTTGCTACAGCAGAGCTAAAGTCTTTATAAGCCTGTGACGACTCAATAGGATAACCTATACGTTTGCTAGCTAATACAGCCTCAGCCTCTTGCAAAAGTGCAGTAAACGCAGACTCATCATAAACGTATGTCACACTGATAGTCTTGTCTGTTACATTTATAGTAGTAGTCTTTTTGTAGCCGACCTTGTCAGGAGTAACAATGTCACTTTCGTTGATAGTAGTACCTGCTGTGAAGAAGAATGAGCCACCATTATACACCGTTTGTGTGCCCTTATTGGTTTCGAGAGTACAAGAGGCCGATTCTACACCCGAATATTTGTAGATGTCATAGGTTTTAAGCACCTCGTCGCTCACTTTAGAGAATTGGAAACGAGTTACACCGTAAGGAGCTTTAGTAGAACCACCCATGTAGTTCCAACCACTCCAATCGTCCCAATATGCACCTACAATATATAGCGTATTGTCGCTTTCATCTTGCTTGATTGTGTAAGCCATATCAGCACCTGTTGTTCCTGTTGGTCTATTATTATTGGCAGTGTATTTTGCCACTGGATTTCCCCACTTACCATTGATAGCCATAATGGCTTGGTCTGTGCCATTGTTATCAACATACACAAAGGCCGTAGCGTCAGTCTTTTGCTCAGCGGCCGTTCCGAAATAAGTGTAATTTTTACCTAACACGTTAGACGAATAAACGTAGCGTGGAGCGGTGGTCGAAATAGTTGATATGCTTTTGCCTACAACCTGACGCATTTGATACCAACCCGAGGCCAATGTGGCATCACTAATTGGCGTAAATTTTACTTGTGCCGAAACCGGCGTTGCCAAACTGCCCATAGCGATGAGGGCAATGGCAAGTGTGGAGATTTTTTTCATTGATTATGGTTTAATTTGTGAATGAATAAGTCAGCAGTATGCTCGCAGCACACAACATTATGCACACAACAAAGGCCACAGCACCTTGCGCACTACACTAAAGTGATGCAGTGCACAAGGTGCTGCGGCCGTCATAACCCAATTAGGGCTGTCGGTGTATGTCTTAACGCTGCGGGGCGTTAACGTTCTATAATAATCGGGGGGGTAATTTGCTGCCTGTTATAGGGCCACACCATTTGCTGCCTTACCAACTGGCAAAGCTGAGACAAGCGTAGTATGTGCACGCAAGCAGTCAAAGTTCGTTTTGTTAAATCCTTGTTATATACAATGCCCTTGTCATTTGCATTTGCTTGATATTCATCTCGCTTTTGTTTTTCACAAGTCAACACAATGTTGCGTTGTCAACTCCACTTGTCAAGCGGTGCAAATTGGCTAATTTTCACGGCAAAATTATGTATTTCTTCAATTAGTTGCAAGAACTGCGCCCACTTTTTTTACTTTATTCATCAAATAGTTACATTTTGCAAACGATAGAGCTACAATCAGCAGGGTTAGCACTAAACGCAAGTACTAAATGCAAGCACTAAACGATAGCACTAAACGCTAACACAAAATGCAAGCACTAAACGCAAGCACTAAGCGCAAGCACTAAACGATAGTACTAAACGATAGTACTAAACGCTAACACCAAACGCTAGCACCAAACGCTAACACTAATGGGGGCGACGCGTCTCGCGTCGGGAATTAAAGCAAAGGCTCACAGACAAGCGTGTAATTAGCGCTGTCTGTGAGCCTTTATTTAATGTATGGACATTGCATTTCCCGACGCGGGACGCGTCGCCCCCATTAGAGGTAGCATTCGTATGTTACGTTTATAGATGTGTGCGCATCAAGGCAGTTTCCAGGTGGCACCCTCTTTGGTGTCCTTCACCTCAAAGCCAAAGGCGGCCAGGTCGTCGCGTATCTTGTCGCTTGTGGCCCAATCCTTTTCGGCCTTGGCCTTGGCACGCAGACTGAGCAACAGGTCGATGGCATGACCAAAAGCCTCCTCGCGCTTGGCGTTGCCACCCTCGGCCTCGCTCTTCAAGCCCAATATGTCGAATACAAAGGTGTTTACCACCTTGGTCAAAGCTTCAAGACCGGCAGGGGTGATAGTTTGCTGCTTGTCGGCCAACTGGTTGATGACGCGGCAAGCCTCGAACAGGTGACTGATAACGATGGGCGAGTTGAAGTCGTCGTCCATAGCCTCGTAGCACTTGGTGGCCAACTCGTTGGCATAAGCCTCATCGAGTTTGCCACCAGCCACAGCCTCAATGCGGCCGAGCTGCGACACGGCGTCCATCAAGCGGTCGAAACCCTTCTTCGAAGCCTGCAATGCCTCGTTTGAGAAATCGACTGTTGAGCGGTACTGTGCCTGCAGTATGAAGAAGCGTATCGTCATGGGCGAGTAGGGCTGTGTGAGCAACTCGTGACTGCCGTTGAAGAACTGGTCGAGCGTGATAAAGTTGTTGTAACTCTTGCCCATCTTCTTGCCGGCAATGGTTATCATGTTGTTGTGCATCCAGTACTTGACCATTTGGTCGCCCTGCGATGCCACAGCCTGGGCTATCTCACACTCGTGGTGGGGGAACACCAGGTCCATGCCGCCGCCGTGAATGTCGAAGTGGGCACCGAGATACTTGCGTCCCATGGCCGTACACTCGCAGTGCCAGCCGGGGAAACCCTCGCTCCAGGGTGAGGGCCAGCGCATGATGTGCTCGGGCTGTGCCTTCTTCCAGAGGGCGAAGTCCACCTGGTGGCGTTTCTCGCCCACACCGTCGAGTTCGCGGCTGGCGTCGTGCACATCTTCAAGGTTGCGGCCCGACAGTATGCCATACTTGTGGTGCTCGTTGTACTTTACCACGTCAAAGTATACCGACCCGTTGGACTCGTAGGCATAACCATTGTCAAGGATTTGCTGCACGAGCTGCTCCTGCTCTATGATGTGGCCTGTGGCGTGCGGCTCGATGCTTGGCGGCAACACGTTGAGCTTGGCCATGGCAGCATTAAAGCGGTTGGTGTAGTACTGTGCCACCTCCATGGGCTCGAGCTGTTCGAGGCGTGCTTTCTTGGCTATCTTGTCCTCGCCCTCATCGGCATCGTGCTCAAGGTGTCCCACATCGGTGATGTTGCGCACATAGCGCACCTTGTAGCCAAGGTGCTTGAGGTAACGGAACACGAGGTCGAAGGTAATGGCGGGACGGGCATGGCCCAGGTGGGCATCGCCGTACACCGTGGGGCCGCACACATACATGCCCACATGTCCGGGGTGGATAGGGGTGAACAGTTCCTTGCGGCGCGTCAGCGTATTGTAAAGGAATAATGAATGTTGCATATACTAATCCTAATTATTTTATTGGAGGGTTTTGTTAACGGGGTTGACGAGAGGGGGGTAACGGGTTAACAGGTAAGTACGCGATACACTACTTATTATGTTAAAGTATGAATGGTAAGAAGGCAAACTTACCCGTTTACCTATCGACCCGTAAACTTGTCAACCTATAATTTAGAGTTACACTCCCAGCACCACGCGCTGCACGAAGTAGCAAATGATACCGGCCAAGTAGCCCACAAAGGCAATCCATGAGATGTGCTTCATGTACCACCCGAAAGTAATCTTTTCGAGTCCCATCACCACCACACCGGCGGCAGAGCCAATGATGAGCATCGAACCGCCCACACCGGCACAGTAGGCCAACAGTTGCCAGAATATGCCGTCCTGTGCAAAGTCGCCCGTAGCAGCCATGGGATACATGCCCATGCAGCCGGCCACGAGGGGCACATTGTCTACAATGCTCGACAGCACACCGATAATGCCTGTTACGAGGAAGTGGTTACCCTCGAACACGATGTTGAGGCCCTGGCCCAGTTGTACGAGCACACCAATGGTTTCGAGACAGGCCACTGCCATGAGTATGCCAAGGAAGAAGAGTATGGTGCTCATATCGATGCGCGACAGCATGTTGGTCACGCGTTTTTGCATAGCACCCTTCTCCTCGGTATGACCAAGGTGACGGTAGAATATTTCGCTCACCGTCCAAAGCACGCCCAGCACGAGCAGTATGCCTACAAACGGGGGCAGATGGGTAATGCTCTTGAATATGGGCACAAAGATGAGGCCGCCCACGCCAAGGAAGAATATTACCTTGCGCTGGCGTGCCGTCAAGTCACTGGCAGAGGTGGCAGCCTGTGGTGTGGCCGCGTAGCCGAGCTTGCCCTTGAGGCTGTACTGCATGATAAAAGCAGGAATGACCATCGACACGACAGAGGGTATGAATATCTCCTTTATCACGCCTGCGGCTGTGATGAGGCCCTTATTCCAAAGCATGATGGTGGTTACATCGCCAATGGGCGAGAAGGCACCGCCCGAGTTGGCGGCTATGATAACGAGCGAGGCATACTTGATGCGGTCCTTGTGGTCGCTCACGAGCTTGCGCAATATCATTATCATCACAATGCTCGTGGTAAGGTTGTCGAGTATGGCCGACAGGAAGAATGTCATGATGGCTATGCGCCACAGCAGACTGCGCTTGCTGGTAGTGCGCATCAGGTCGCGCACAAAGTTAAAGCCACCGTTTTGGTCGACGAGTTCGACAATGGTCATGGCACCCATCAAGAAGAACAAGGTGGTTGATGTGGTGCCAAGGTGATGCTCTATCACCTCGCTCACGGCTTGAGGTATTTTGTCGCCAATGGCGGCGGCAAGGTACTGGCCAGGGTCGAACATGAAGATGGTCCAACAGCCCACAAACATGAGCAAGGCAATGGCGGCTTTGTTGATTTTTGTAAGGCTTTCGATGGCTATCAGGAAGTAGCCCAATACGAATACAGCCACAATCAATGCGGTAAGTGTAGTCATTACGCTTTGTGTTTCAAAAGTTCATAGAGTTAATTTCACGGCAAAGTTGGGCAAAATTAGTGAGGGTTGCAAGTATTTATGCCATAAATGCTTGCTACAAGGCTTGATAATGTGGTAATATGCTAATGGGCTAATATGTCAATATGCTAATGGAGTGACGCCGTAGCGTTGCTTGGCAGCCGCTAACGCGGGAGACAGAAGAACATAAGGACAAAAGAACATAAGGCCGCTGCGCGGCTGATAGCCACGGACTGACGTCTGCGTGGCTCAAGAACATAAGGGCTGACGCCGAGGTGGGGACTTTTGTAGCGCTTACCGCGGGAACATAAGAACATAAGCTACATAAGAGACATAATTTGGAAGTCTGGGAACTGCGTTCCAGACTTTAAGAGACATAAGGGCTGACGCCGTAGCGTTACTACTTGAGTAGTACTTGGTACGCTACGGCGTCAGCCCTTATGTTCTTGAGGCCACGCGGACGTCAGTCCGTGGCCTTCAGCCGCGCAGCGGCCTTATGTTCTTTTGTTCTTATTTTCTTCTGTTTTCCGCGTTAGCGGCTAACACACTCCACAACTTATGTTCTTATGCCCTTATGTTCTTCTGTTTACCGCGTTAGCGGCTGCCAAGTCACGCTACGGCATCAGCGAATTTCCGCATTCTTCAACCTGTAAGCGTCAGCCAGTTGGTCGGCATCGGTATAAGGGTCGAACAATGCTGCTACGGGCTTGAGCAACCCCTTGCGCAAATATTCGGCCACCATTTCGCGCTCAAGCGACAACTGGGTGCGCTGCCTGCCGTCCTTAAGCAGATGCACCACCTCCACACCAATATGCTGGAAATAGCGTCCCAACAGACAAAAGCGGTGACACATCAATGGATCGGCCTCGGCACACATCAGCACAATGCCATACCCCGCAGCCAAGCCACGCACCACACGCGCAGCACTTTGTACAAAATAAGGCATCTGCATCACACGTTCATAGCTCACCAAACCTAGCGAGTCAATACAGTCGAAGTGACGCGGACCAAAGTCGCGACAAAAGTTGAGGTAGTGGCCGCCATGCCGGACTATAAACGTGCGCAAACGGTCGTCGTTATACTGCGGTGTATAACGACTCACAGGCTGGTTACGCACATCTATCACACACGTCACCCCAACCCGCTGCAATATTTGCCAAAATGTGTCGACCGGCAAATTAGAATGGCCTATGGTGTAAAGCGTCATACGCAACAATGTATGTGAGTAATTGGGTAACAGGTTAACCTGTCAACCCGTCAACCCCGTCAACTAATTAGCGTGTCTACTCCTCGTCGAATGTCAGCCCGTCGGGCATCGAGGCCGAAGGGTTGAGGCCCTTCTCCTTCCACCCCTCGAGCTGGCTCACTATGTTGCCGCGCCCCGTGGTGAGCTGTCGCTGTGCGTCGTCGTAGGTGCGGTGCAGCTGGTCGATGCTCTTGCCAATCTTGACAAAGTTCTGCGCAAAGGTGCTGAACTTCTTATAGAGCTTTTCGGCTGAGGTATATATCTCGTTCACCGAACGGCTCTGCAGTTCGCTCTGCCACAGGTTGTAGGCCAGTTGCAAGGCCATGAGCAGATTGGTGGGATTGATAAGTATGACATGCTGCTGATAAGCCTCGGTGGGCAGATTGGGAGCTGCCGTAACGGCCGACACATAGGCTGCCTCGCCGGGTATGAACATCAGCACATAGCCTATGCTGTCGGGCACTATGCGCCCATAATCCTTGGCAGCCAGCTCCTTGACGTGCTGGCGCACACTGCGCACATGCTCCTTGAGCAGAGCCTCTTGCTGGGCGGCATCGTCGGCCGCCACATAGTCGGTAAAAGCCTTGAGCGACACCTTGGAGTCGATAATGACATTGCGCTGCCCGGGCAGGTGCACCACCACGTCGGGTATGGCCACCGAACCGCGACCGTCGGGCTGATGGCTCTGCAGGCTGTAGTCGCGCCCCTCGGTAAGCCCTGAGGCTGACAGCAGATTGTTGAGCACAGCCTCGCCCCAGTTGCCTTGCAACTTGTTATTTCCCTTGAGGGCCTTGGCCAGGTCCTCGGCCTCGCGGCCCAGCGAGTTGGTCTGTTCCACAAGGGCCTTGATGTAACCATCGAGCGAGGCGTGGCCTTTGACAAACTGTGTGCGGAAGTCCTCTATGTCGTGCCCAAGGGGTTTGAGCAACTCCTCGAGGGTGTGCAAATGTTGCTGTCGCAGGCTGTCGCTTTGCGTGCGCATCATCTCCACCGACATGGCTTTGAATTCTGCCCGCAGTGCCTGTGCTTGTTTGCGCATGGCTTCCTCGGCATGCTGCTGCTCGGCTTTGAGTTGTGCCTGCGCACTGATGGCGGCACGCTGGGTGCGCAACACGCCTATGGCATAACCCGCCGCAAGGGCTACTATTGTGACTATTACAAAATACATAAGCGGGTAGGGGGGAGTTAGAGGGGGTTAGAGGGTTAGGAGGTTAGGAGGTTAAGGGGTTAGGAGATTAGGGGGTTAAAAAGTCACCTTTGTGAGTTGAACAAGCAATGGTAATCTTTTAACCCTCTAACCCATTAACCCACTAACCCCCTAACCTTATAACCTCTAAATTAGAACAAACTTGCCACGTAGGCCACAAGAGGTATGGTCACCACCGACATCAGCGTGGTAAAAAACAGTCCCTGCGTCATCACACGCTCGTCCTTGCCATACTGCAAGCAAAGCATGATGCCGTTAGTGGCCACAGGCATGGCACTGAGCACCACCGCCACATCACTCACAAAGGGATTGATGCCCATCAGCGCCAGCACAGCACCCACAGCAAGGGGCAGCACAATAAGGCGCAACAGCGTCATGGAATAAACAAAACGGTTGCCAAACATATCGCGCACAGGTATGTGGCTCAGGCTCGAACCAATAATGAGCAAGGCACAGGGGGTGGTAAGGTCGCCCAGCAGATGGAACCATTCGCCCACGGGGACGGGCATTTTAATGCGCGCAATGGCTATGACCACAGCTATGAGCGAGGCTATGACGCAAGGCGAAAGTATGAGTTTGGGCGAAAAGGCACTCTTGGCCTTGCCACCATTGATAAACGACACGCCAATGGTAAATACCAACAAGTTGAAAGGTATGTTGAGCACCGAAGCGCAGAACACGGCTTTGGAGCCAAACACGGCATCGCACACAGGATAGCCAATGAAACTCACATTGCCAAAAGCCAGCATAAAGCGGCATATACCCATACGCGCCTTGTTCACCTTGAACACATGGGGTATGAGGTAGGCCAGCCCTATCAGCACTATGTAGTTGACCACAGCCACCACGCCAAGAGCTATGAGCTCGGAGTTTTCAAAAGCCAAATCTTTGCCCATTACCGAGGCAAGGATTAATGCTGGCATGGATATGTTCATTATAAAAACCGACAGTTTGCGGTCGAGGTCGCCCGACCACAAGTCGCGTTTGGCGGCAAACAAGCCTACCAATACAATGCCGAATATCATCAGCATCTGCGTCACAATGTGTAATAAGTCCATTGGTGTGTTTAGTCTTTGTTGTATTAATGATGCTGCAAAGTTACGAAGATATGCTTAATTATAGGCACTCACTCCGCCACCAATGTCTCGGCCGTAGCAGTAAGGCTGTTTATTTTGCGTGCAAGGGCAAACAGAAAGTCGGACAAACGGTTGATGTAGGCCATCATGCCAGGCTGTAGCATACGTTGCACATCATCGGCAACACTGAGTGAGCAGAGCTCGCGCTCCGTGCGGCGGCACACACAGCGCACCACATGGGCCACAGCTGCCACGGGGTGTCCACCGGGCAACACAAAACCACGGAATATGCCGCCCACCAATGTGTCGGTGGCATCGATACCGTGTTCAAGAGCCTCAACGTCATGCGGGGTGGCATCGAGGCTGAACAGCAGTCGCTGGGCGCGCACTATCAGCCTTTCGTCAGCCTCAAAGGCATGTGGTGCACTCTCAATGTGCAGAGTGGCGAGTTGTGCACGCAGCAAACCAAGCTGCGCGTTAAGTTCGTCAAGGGCACCATAGCAGGCTATGCGCGCATCGGTTTTGGACACACGTGTGCCGTCGGGCAGCGAAGTAGTGCCAGCATCGCCGGTTCGGGTATATATCATGAGCAAAAGGATTAGTTTACTGGTTGACGGGTTGACGGGGTGACAGGTAAGTTAGTCAAGTTATGACGTTCCCTGTCTTTCAGCCTTTAACACGGGCCGAATGTGCAGAACATACTTACTCGTCAACCCGTCAACTTGTCAACCCGTTAACCTGTTAACCTGTCAACAAGTTTTACAAGTAATTCACCACATAGTGCTGCCGTTGCAATTCGGGACGGAAAAACACTATGCCAAAGTCGTAAAGGTCGAACGCCACCTGCGCCTTGGGGTGCTGCAGCAGTTTGAGCCACGCCTTGCGTTGGCGCCCGCCCACCTGGGTGAGCACCATCATACCCCCCTCGGCCAGAGCATCGGTCAGCGCTTCGGCACAAGCGGGCCAGTTTCGGTTGGCCACTATCATGTCGGCCTTTCCGCCAGCACGGGTGGTGTAATGCGTGCCGCTGCTGCCAGCCTTGAGCCAGGCTGCCTCTGCCCCGTCGGCGGCATACCCCACACACCAGCAGCGTGCCGGGTGCTGAAAGTTGGCCAGGCGCAGCAGCAGGCGCAGGTCCTTCGGGCGCAAGGGGCAGCCATTCAGCATGCCGCGCCACTTTTGCGCAAGCGGCGCATAGGCATAATACGCACCGGCCTCGTACACCACACCCGTCACAAAACCAAAGGCAAAGGGCGAGTGTATGCCGTACCCCCTGCGATGGCGAAAGCGGCGCAACCACCGCAGTGTGCGCCGCGGCGCTTTTATCAGTGTGCTTATCATATGTGCAAAGTTAGCAACTTTTCAACAATAGTCCCATGCTGTGCCCCACTTATGCCTTGCGTGGTTAACAACTTTACAAGGCCACCAGCAAGTGCGCTTTAGACACTACGAACCTGCCACACGCACTTTCTTGCCAATCGCACTTTGTGCAGAAGTATATGAATGCATTACCCTGTCAACCCGCTATGATTGATTTGGGTGGTACATTGACCAAGTCTGACAAAACGCTACCACTAAACGCAAGCACTAATGGGGGCGACGCGTCCCGCGTCGGATTTTAAGGCAAAGCTCACAGACAGAAGTGTAATTAGTACAGAGCCTTTGTGTTTAGTGTATGAGTCTTTTCCTTAATGCCCGACGCGGGACGCGTCGCCCCCATTAGAGTTTGCGTTTGGTGCTTGCGTTTAGTGGTAGCGGGACCTTTTACCATACTACAACAACTTACACACCGAGTATCTTGCATCTTACACTAACACGCCACAACTCATTGACTATCAATACTTTACTTAGTGTAAGATACCACCAATTTTACCTACACGCATCCTACACACCCCACATGCTGCCACACGGCACAAGCACGGGAGGAGGATATTACGGCATAGGGGAGCAGAAAAGTCTGTTGCTCCGACTGATTTCTCTACGTCCCTATGGCGTATGATCCACCGCATACGACAAAAATGACTGCAAGACGGCGGGGTGTGATGTGTAAGATGTATGCAGGGGTGTGTAAGATACTTTGAAATCATCTTACACTCTTGAAACATCTGTGTATCAACTTGTTACGCACAAAAAGTGTAAGATGGCAGTAAAAACACACGCACTCTTTTACTAGTAGGCAGACGGGAAGGGAGCAAATATTTGTGTACAAATTGTACACTTTTTTTGTTGGGTGCAATGCCTTGGTGTTACCTTTGCAGCACTTTAATTTTATATCAAACCAAATTGTATGACTACCATGAAACGAATGCTTAACAGAATGCTGCGCTATGCCGATGCCATTGTGAAACGTGGCGTTGACAAACTGATAGACGCTATCGGGCATAGTCCGGAGTCACAAAGTGAAAATACTGAAACACCCCAGCCGCAAAAACGCATGAATAAAGACACGGGCTGCACACCGCAAGAGACTGACAGCACCACGAACTGCGGTCTGACCGAATACGCCATCAGCCTTATGGGCGAACTGTACGACATTCGCTATAATGTGCTTGACCGCACGCCCGAAGTGCAACGGCGCGACCAGGCGGACAAAGGGTTTGTGCCCGTGAGCAAACTGGTGCGCAACACGATGGTGATTGACTTGCACGACTTGTTTTGTTCATTTATAATTTAATGTATTCTAAAATAATTTTCGTATTTTGGTAATACTTTATTTCCATGGCCATTTATATATTCTAATAATGACATACCATCATTTGATTCATTATCATACGACCATATTAATGCTTCTAAGTTATTTTTGAAGTTACCCGGAAGTCCAGTACATGGTTCTTCTAACCAATCTTCTATTCTGTCATGTAATTTTCTATAACCGGACCAAGAACATTGATTTTTATTCTTTATATTAATCCTTTTTTCTTTATCTTGTATTGCAACAATATTAAGTTCATCATAACAAAGCAAATCTATTAGACTTATTTCAATATTAAATCTTTTATAAGGATATACATCATTAGCGAGATAAATATGAAAATGGGGACATGGTCTATCACCAACTGCTGGACCATGTAATGCAATACGATATGTGTGTTTGGATACTTTGACCGTTTTATCAATAGTAGCCATCTCAACGATTGGTATTGACGGCTCTATTATATTTAACTTTTCTTGTATGTATTCTAAAATCGATTTCATGTGTCTTAATCCTTATTCTAAAGTTTTCTCTAAAAAAGGATTATGAGTATCCTAAGTAACACACGAAATCCCAAT
>ERZ1026892.641-NODE-641-length-16190-cov-4.313418_pt1 | contig 16190 bp, 13 predicted proteins | sample MGYA00380176_ERZ1026892 | MGnify/ENA primary metagenome ERZ1026892 (study PRJEB33269, sample SAMEA4719812) | human gut metagenome | biome: human-associated habitat; feature: organic feature; material: feces | place: Cameroon | collected 2013-10 ... | reverse complement strand
CCCAAGCCCTGATAGATAGCCTTGTGCTGGCTTAGCATCTCCTCCATAAGCAACTCCTGCTTGGGCGAACCCATTGCCACAAACACAATATCAGGTTTCTTTGCCACAATGTCGGCTATAACAGCCGCTTTCTCCTCATCGGTCTTTATGTAGCCGTTGCGATAGCCCACTATATTGATGCCCTTGAACTCTTTCCTTAGTTTCTCTACCGTGGCATCTATCACAGCCTGCTTGGCGCCAACAAGATAGAAGGTCTTTTCCTTGTAGAATTTACCTATCAACGACAGCCACAGTTCACATCCTGCCACCTTGATTGCATCAGGATAGCCCTTGCGCTGCAAAGCCATCTGCGCTCCAGCTCCATCGCAATAACCGATATTTCGGTTGATTATGCTGCGTGTCTGTTCTGTAGAATTTATGATTTTCTCTGCATTAATAGCTACGAGAATGCCGGGATTGGAGTTCACATAATCGGCAAGCTGGTCTCTTGACGAGAACGGGAATATCTCCACCCCTCTTACATTTACCTTATTCATAGATATATATGGTTTCAGAATTTCTTGTTTTGTTGCAAATATACACATTTTTAATGATATTATCAAGATTTATGTGTATATTTTATGAATGTTGTTTCATATTACATATTGTTGGTTTGTTTCCGCATTCATTTCTTCGTATTCAAACTGCAAAAGGCAATAAATCATGGCATACAGGATGTCATAATGGAATATATGACCACCCTGCGTCAACTGAAATGAAAGATTCATAACCCATGACGAAACTGCCAATCTATAAGTTGGGCAATTCTTTCGGCGATGGATGAAGCGCAACAACAGTAACATTGCCAATATCTCCATCAACAAACCAATGGCTCCGTCGGTAGCCAACAACGTAACAAAGCCGTTGTGTGCAAACAGGGGCTTACCGATTTTCTGGCGTTCGTATTCCTTCAGTCCTACCATTGAATAACCAAAGGCAAGCTCAAAATAATTACCCGAAGTGTATAGTTCTATGGCATTCGCAATAAGCGTACCACGACCTGAACCCATTTCCTTCTTCTTGCCTGTGGCAGAATTGATGTCGAGAATGCGGTCGTGGAACGCTTTGTTCGAAACCATCATATAGGCAAACACACTTCCCAGGACTATACATAGGGAAGCTATCCGCATCCATTGTTTTGCCTGCAAATCCTTGGGAAAGAACAATATGCATATGCCTATAACGCACATCACCCAACCTGTTCTCGCAAACCCAAGATACATAGCATACACGCCAAGTCCTAATAAGAAGATGTTATATAGCTTCACTTTCCAGTCCTTAAAAGTTCCCGACTTATAATTATACAGAACAACCATAATACATATAGCCATGATTACCGACATGGCGTGCTGGTTCTGGAAAATGCCGGTGAAGCATTTGAAGTCGCCGTAGTCTATTCCCTCCTGATTACTCTCCATGCCGAAGAACAGAAAGGGAATATTTGTAAGAATGAAGTATTGGCATACACACAGAATACACTTTTGTAGGGATATTGTCTTGAGCTTATTCTGAAAATAATTGTAAGACAAAGGCAAAAACAAGAAAGTGAGCCCATCCTGTATGTTGCTGACAAGGCTTTTGCACATCTCGCCATTTATCAAATGCTTCAACGACAGCCAATAATACATCTTTGTCCAATCGGGCGATGATTTACGCCTGTATTGGAACACATAATATATAAGGTATGCCAACAATGGCATTTTCCAAAGTTGGGATATCTTCATGCCGCCTCCAATATTTATATTCTCAGAATAAAGCAACATGAAGAAGGGAATGAACAATAATATATAACGTTTTAGCTTAATGGGCATGATTCAAACTTATTCTTCAAGCAAGTAATAACTTAGGGCACAGAACATAAAGGCGTTGCTCCAGCGCATATACGAAATTTTGGAACTTATGCCTGGTTTGAGCTGATAATAGAAATATCCATCGGGAGCTTGCATGTTGTCTACAGTCCATTGCATCACCTTAGCAGCCGTCTGGCGATATGCGTCGAACTTGTGCAAACGCGACAGAGTAACAAACAATTGCCCTGGACAATGGATGTCGATTGGATAAGTCTGATTGTCGTAATACTTTGGAGTACCGTCTGCCTCAAAGAAATGCTTTATGTAATAATCAAAACCTTTAGCAATATACTCGTCGAAAGAGTGGTCGCCTGTGTTCTCCTGATAGGCTATCAGTCCGTCAAGATTGTAACCCGTATGAAAGGAGTCTCTCCATTTCTGCACGGGCAACATTCCATACCGCCAAGCTCCGTCCTCCTCCTGTCCGGCACAACAAGCGGCAATACTCTTGCGGGCAAGCTGCTTATATTCCTCATTACCAGTATATTTATAGCAATAGCTCAACAGGCGCGAGCCAAGAATAGAAGCATTAAACACAGTATCGTTGCCAGGAAGCTTGCTGTAGGAGAAGAGGAAACCATCCTTATACTCCGAGCGATGAAGATCTTCAATAATAAACTTTGCCGCACTCAAAGCCACATTCAAATAGTTCTTGTCTCCTGTAATCTCGTATGCCTCCATTAATGCTGTGGCACAAAAATTTGTGGCTACAACCGTGGGCGTATGAGCAGGAAAAAGGAACAGACGACGAGCCTGCCAGTCGAAATTATATCCCCAACAAGCACCATGATACTTACCAGGAAACATCTTGTCCGACCGCATCTGAAGAAGCAAGTTGGCTGTATACTTTATTTTATCAAGCACCTCGTCCTTAGTGCCAAGTTCTTTAAAAGCCGCTCCTTTCTTCTCAATCACTTTATATAGATTACAATACCCTTGCAAAAAGAGTCCAATTCCCTTGGCATTATGCTCCTTCGGAACCATAGCTATCCCACGCAAATTCACAGGACAGCGCTTGAATCCTTGAATGATGCAAAGTCTTAGGATTGCAGAATGCTTAAGAGGCAGAAGCATATTTGCCACTTTCGACTTCAAACCGTCGTAAGGGTCCCAACCCTTATAGTCCTCGGTCTCACAATAGGACTTAAGACGTATGAAACTGTCTATTAAAGACTTCATATTTTTTTATTTTTGTATTTTGCTGACTAACTGAAGGAACTTGCCGTTAGTCTGGAATATTAATTTGTCAACATATCTTATTTCCACAGCATCTTTGCTACCCATAGCCTTGACGTAGTGAGTCAATATGGCTTGCTCGTCGGCAGATGTATATCGCTCATTTTTTATAATGCACACTATCAATCTGCCAACCTCCTCCTGAATATATTGCAGACCGTCGATATGGCTATATAGATGACTATGCAAATTTAGCGTGGCTGTGTTTACGTATGTGCCATCGGCTTTGTATATCAAACTTCTGTCCCATCTGCCCTGTACTCCATCAAGACATCTGACACCATATTTGGTGTTTGTACAACGAGCGTATCTGCTGTAATCTCCAGTCTTATAACGAATTAACGGAAAGAGTTTATTGCAAAATGTAGTTCCTACCATTTCTCCTGTAACACCATTGTCTTTTATCACGCGGTCCTCGTTGTCAACCAGTTCGCAATAGCCATAGTTTTCTTCTATATAATAGAGCGCACTTTCAGGACTGTTGCCCGCAAGAATAAGTTTCTCGCTATGACCATAGAAGGAGTATATGGCTATTCCTATCTCATCAAAAAACACCCGTTGTTCCTCTATAACACCCTCGCTTGCAAGAAATGCCACCTTAATAAAATCGAGCTTCAAGCCTTGCTGAACACATAATTTGCAGAACTGATAGAACGACGACGGATAGGCGTGGACAAAACGAATGTGATATTTCTTCAACGCTTTCCAACACCTTGAGGCATAAGATGCATCCATACGGAACGGATCAAAAATAATCTCTTTCAGAATAGGGCTTATAATATAATCGCGGTCTTTACTTATATGATGATTACGGAAGACACCACGTGCGTCATACCTCCATCCAAACCACATCCATTGCTTATGTGTGAAAGCCAACGAATGGGCATAGCGGTTGAGCGGCTCCACAAGTTTCAATGGCTTTCCGCTCGTTCCTCCAGTTGTACCAGTATGAGCTTTTGTCCAATCGATATTGTCAACAAGAAAATCGTCCCAATGCGCCATCACCTCTTCTTTGTCGATGAACCCTATCTTTTGTTCAAAATCAGAAAGACTGTGAATTTGCAACGTTCCGTATTTCTTTCTGTAGTATGGAACATTACAGATTGCGAAGTTCACAATGTCGAGCAGTTTCTTTTCAGGATCGCCTTTGTCTATACTCATTAATATCCTATTATAAGTTCTCCCATAAACCAAACCACCCAACACATTAAGCCGCAATAGAAAATAATTAAACCAATTGGGCCAATACGGAAGTTTTGTTTTTATAAAGTCAGCAATTCCCATAGCAAAATCATATACTTTTATACACCTCAAGAAGGCTCTGTTCGACAAATTGAGGCAAATTCTTCATACTTATTTCTTTAGAGCGTTCAGCCATCGAAATTCTGAGCTCTTTGTCCTGCATTAAGGCATCGATAGCTATCTTCATTTGTTGCTTGTTGCCAGGCTCAAACAACAATCCATTCTCTCTGTCAGCTACAATTTCAGGAATGCCACCAACTGTAGTCGACAGCACGGGCAAACCATACGATTCTGCCTCAAGTATGGAGATTGGCACGCCCTCGGTATAGGAAGGCAAGATATAAGCATCGGCAAGATTAAAAATATCTGTTTTGCCTTCTCCCGACAACCATCCGTGAAAACGAAGAATGTCCTCCATCTTGTTGTCAGAAATAAAACGCTTTAGTTTTTCCTCTTCATACATTCCTCCTCCAATATCGAGGATAAGTTTACCCAGATATTCGTCCTTATGTTCTGCAAGCATCTCAACCAAGTCGAATATACCTTTGGCTTTGGTGATATGCCCCATATACAGCAAATGAAACACGCCGGTTTTGGCAACTGTCTTCACAATTGGATAAGCGATGACATTTGGCACTATATGAACATTTTTGTGGTGTACTACCTTCTCGAAAAACATCTTCCATTGAGGAGATAGAGTTATAAGGGCGTCACATTGGTCTATAATAGGCTGGATGAAAGATTTCTCCTTGTCATAATATTCCCTAAAACCACCTCCATGTATATGGATAACCACTTTTCGCCCCATGCGCTTGGCTGCCTTCACAAACCATGCCGAACGCTTGAAACTATTGTATGAAGCTGTGTGAATATGCACAATCTTTATTTCGCTGTTTGTCGCCAATATACAATGGAGTTTTGCTAAAGAAAACAAAGCCTTGCATGTCTTCTTTAAAAAACTTCCGTCACACGAATTGGTCAAACACCTGAAATCCGAGAATATGGCTTGTTGATACGTTGCAATACACTGGGCAACACCACCCTTTGGCGGAACAAACTCAGGTCCTATTGTAAGCACTCCCTTCGACGAAATCATAAAATGCGATAAAACTGATTTTATATTATTCTTATTTGCTCAATTTTGTTCTGACATAGACAAACCGTTTAAGGAGGAACCACCAGTCTGCCAGTTTAAGAATTTTACAAGCGGTCGTAAATTCTCCATATTTTTGCATTCCATGCTTTTTCAATAATTTCTTCACCTCTTCTATCGAAATGTCCTCGCTATATAGCGCGAAAACAGTCTTGGCTACACGATGTTGCAAATCATACGAAATCTGAGTGAATGGTTGGCAAACCTCGGATATTATACTATTTGCCATGATTATACTCTCTATCTGTTTCTTTCCATAAACACGCTGGGTAACCGACGCCTTGTTTTCGTAATAATCATACACGAAATCATCAATAGGCTCTATCCTCTCTGCATTTACGGCAACTTGATATAACAGACAAGCATCTTCATATATTGTCATATTCTCCAAGTTTCTCAGCTCATGGTCATGAAACAGACTTGTGCGGTATAATCTTCCCCACAGACAACGCCTCGCCTTTTCATCCAACAAAGCTTTCAGAAAATCCAATTTCTTGGCATTTGCCCTCACATTGTCGACAAGACGTTCCCTGCGTCCATTCACATATATTTTTACAGCATTTCCCAAGATAATATCTGCATTTGTCTCTACCTGTTTGCTCACAAGTTTTTCTACAGCATCTAATGGCAAGGCATCATCGGAATCAACAAACATCAAGCATTCGCCAGTTGCTGCCATATAACCATCCCTACGGCTCATCATGGAGCCTTTGTTTGTAGCATGCTTTATTATCTTTATCGACGAATATTTTTTCTGATAGTCCTCAGCTATAGACAACGAAGCGTCTTTGCTTACATCATCCACCAAGATTATCTCAATATCCCTGTGTGTCTGATTAAGGATAGAATCCAAGCATCTGCCAATAAAAGGCTCTGCATTATATAAAGGAATTACAACTGATACTTTCATAACTATCTCATTTTTAATCATTCATCAGTTCATGTCTCTTACGGGCATTTCGCCTCCACCACCAATACAGCATTTCTTTGGGCAATATGCGGTATAGTTTTGTACATATCCATAAATAAAGGCATCGAGAAAAATAACCGAGGTCCTTATTTTCCCCCCCCATATAGCCTTGAAGTTTTCCTTGTAGAGCCGAAGTCTATTTTCCGACGAAACTCCTTCGTCGGCAATATATACAGCCACTGGACATGCCACATATTCTTTATTGAAACCCTTATTGCATATATTAGTCAACACTTTCCTGTCAGCAGCTATCGGATGGCTAAGGTCAAAGAGGTTTGCTCTGTGACAATCTGTGCGTACAAACTCAGCTTGATGGCAAAAGCGGAAGACACCATTATCCATTCCCTTCTTGTAGACACGTCCCCATTTATATTTCATAATGAAGTCGCCACAGATAACAGCCACTTTGTCATCAAACTCCTTGCCAGAAAAAACTTTTGCCAAAGTGTCTGCACTCACAAACCGGTCGCCTGCATTCATGAAGTTTATCCAATCGCCCGTAGCAAGACCAATGCCTTTGTTCATAGCATCATAAATGCCACGGTCGGGTTCCGACTTAATTACTATGTTGGCTTGCGGATATTCTGCGCTTACCTTATTTATTATGTCCAATGTATTGTCTTTGGAAGCACCATCCACAATAACATATTCCATATTGGAATAAGTTTGACTAAGTACCGACCTCATGGTCTGTTCTATAACTCCACTTGCATTGTAACACACAGTAACAACTGTGATTTTAAGTTTTTCCATACATTAATCGTCTTTTCTGTTTAAAATAGTCTGATACAAACTGAATATTTTATTTGAATTTAATACAGATGTAAAATGGCTATAAGCATGTCGCTTGCCTTTCTCGGACAGGCTCTCAAGAAGAGAATGGTCTTCAATCAGCAATTTCATCTTTTCTGCCAAACTCTCTATATCTCCTAATTCATACAAAAGTCCTGTCACTCCATCCATAATAATCTCAGGATTAGCTCCTGTGTTCGACGCTATTACTGCAAGGTTTTGCATCATATATTCCACAGTTACACGTCCAAAAGCCTCATTTGTCGACAACATCAGTCCTGCATCACATTTCTGAAGAATCTGTGGCACATCTGTTCTGTAGCCCCAAAACTCCACATTATTTTCCAATCCATTGTCTGCCACAAACTTCTTTAGCACTTCGGTATAGTCCTTGTCGCAATGTCCAACTATCAAGATTTTAAAGTCTTTCTCCGTCTGCTTCTTTATCAAGGCAGCAGCCTTAAGAGCTTCGAGTTGGTTTTTGTTTGGTTCTACTCTACCCGTCAGGCAAAAAGTTGTCACCTTATTATTATGTATAGCCAATAATGATTCATCCTTAGGAACAACACCATTATATATCAGCCTGATACGATCATTAAAATACGGTCGGAATTTCTCTTCTATAACTTTTGATATGGCTATGGCGCATGTGCATTTACTATATATCCAACGTTCATATCTCTTGCCAAACACAGAAACAAGTCGGAAATCCTCATAGCCAAACTCCCTTAAATGCCAAACATGAGGAATGCGCCTTGCCATAGATACGTAAGCTCCCATGTCTATCACACTCGAATTTGAATGCACCATGTCAAATCTGAAATTTCGGAGTTTGAATATCAGGCAAACATTTCGAATAATAAAAGACAAAAAGATTTTTAATTTCTCTATGAAGGATTTGCCAACAGCCAGCTTAAACTTAACCAGCGGAACCACATAGCACTCTATGCCCCTTGCTTTGCATTCCGATGCAATGGACTGACCGTTGCGAGTGGCTTCACGTGGACAAACCACAATGGGAATAACATTGTGGTTGGCACGCAATTCCTCTATAAGTTGAAGCATACTCCTGTTGGCTCCATCCATAGCGCCCACATGTGTTATATATAAAACACGCATAATCAAACAAACCTTTGTCCTAATTCCGCCTTAATATCTTCCACAATTATTCTTGCTCATGTTCATAGTAGTACCGTTTTCAGTACCATCCAACTGGTACTGGAGTTTCATATAGGTGGTACTGGAGTTTCACTTATGTGGTACTGGAGTGTTACTTATGTGGTACTGGCAAAGGACTTAAATCCGAAACTTGAGTTAATTATATATCCTTTAAGGTTATTTCCAAAGGTTGAATGGTGTATTTTCTTCTGCGATAGGCATTATATATAAACGGAAACAAACTAACGACAGACATTATCTTTCGCAAGAACGCCATTTTGTTCCTTTTTCTTATTGCCTCTTTAATTTTACTTTCTGATGCACCAAGCATTTTCATTGTCATCAATCTCTCGTTCCATAATTTCGTAAAGGAATCAAGACGAGTAGAAGCACCCATCTCATTCTCAAACAATGAAATAACTCCATCATATACAACAAAAGGCTCATCATTAAGCATCATTTGCATAAACACATAATAATCACCAGCAATTCTAAACTCCGTAGGGAACAAATACTTCTTATGGATTGACAATCTTGCAAAAGTACCTTGGTGTCTGAATACAGGTCTGTCCCATACATCTTTGTCTGAAGCCTTAAACATGCAATCAATATATCCTTCTTTGATGTAATTTCTTGTTCCTCCTGCAATTAAAGTCTCGCCATTATCATTATACCATTTGAATACCTCATCGATAATGGTTGGTTTGATAAAGTAATCACCAGAATTAAGGAAAAGAATCCATTCGCCTGTTGCAACCCCTATAGCCTTGTTCATTGCGTCAAATATTCCCTTGTCGGGCTCCGATACCCAATAAGCAAGCCTATCGGCATAACGCTCGATTATTTCCTTTGTTCCATCCGTGCTATTGCCGTCAATAACAATATACTCGATGTTCGTATACGTCTGCTTCAAGACATTTTGAATGGTCTTCTCTACTGTGTCCTTACAGTTGTATGTAACTGTTACTATTGATATTTTGGGAGTTTCTTTCATTAATTCAGTTTTTAAGTGTTTCGTTATAAAGGGCTATATATTGTTTTGCCACATTTTCAGGTGCAAACTTTTCTGTAGCCAACTGTCTTATTTCTGTTTGGTTGTATTTATTGCCAAGCACTCGCTTTATTGCCTGAGCTATCTCATACGGAGTGCCACCACACAAGGCTCCGTTGCCTTCGTCAATTATTTCTGCGGCAATACCAACTGGAGTACTGACAACAGGTGTGCCACAATACAAAGCTTCAACAACAGTCTTGCCAAATGACTCTTGGGCTGAAGGCGAGACAAAAGCATCTGAGGCTGAATACACGAGCGACATACGACGGCGGTCGCTTATGGAACCAAGGGTGATAATATTGGGATTCGTTATCTCCACATCACATTTGCCTACGCATAGAAGTTTTATGCGTTTGTCGCCTAATATGTCGAGGGCTTCAAACACCTCCACAAAACGCTTGCGCTTCTCGCTCAAAAGACAACATACAAAGGATAGCACTATGTCGTCGGGATTTATTCCTAACTCACATCTTGCCTCTTTACGCTGAAACATAGTATAATCGTCAGGACTTATGGCATTATAGATGATTGTATTAGGACGATTGGCAAGAAAATCCACACCATCGCAGAAATGGCGCATTATTTCCGATAAAGAAACAATTGAGAGATTAGAGCAACTGTCTATTGCATTACGCTTTATATCCAAGAACTCATCCTCCAAGTCGGCAAATTCCTTATAATGAACTTGCTTCGTCTCGGCATAATGAAAACCTCCAAGTCCGGGATTCTCATCACGCATAGTCCACACTATCGGTTTCTTCACATTCTTAAAGAAAGACGGAATGTCGACAAAGCCCGATACGAAATGTAGATTGATTACGTCTGCCCATTCCACAAGAGGATGACGTGACACGTCGTATTGAGTGATGGGTGAGCTGAACGGTATGGCGATTTTCTTTTTTATATTGTATATACGTCGGTGGGTTCTGTCGTATTGATTGAATGTCAGTCCCATACGGCGAGCTATCTTCTGCAAGAGAACAACGTACTTGTTGCTTCCCCACACATTTTGGTTGGGGCGCATTTCTGTTACAGTAGCATCCTTGCCTTGCTTTATGGCGACAAGCACACGGCTGTCAACGCCTAATTGCAGTAAAGCTCTATGCTGGTTCATCAATCCCATACCGGCACCACCACCATCTGTCAGGGCTATATGTAGTATCTTCATAGATTTGCTTATTAATATTGCCTAAACCAACAATTATTACCTGCGTATTAACACTCTTTTTATTGCCGCTCTCTCGTCCCCCGTCAATCCTATGCCATAAATCAGCAATATGGTTAGAACTGCGGTTGCTCCGATAGTGGCAATACTCTCAAGGGCACTCTCTATATTCAAGAACGAGTGGAGATAGAAACCTGCGGCTGCTATGATGCCTATAACCATAGGGCGTCCGTAAGCCTCGCGTGCATATCGCCAAGAGTCGAAGCCAAGCAGACAATGCATTAGATAAAGCTGCACGCCACGCTGAAGCACGTCTGCCACAAGGAATAGCACAAGGATGCTGTAGGCAGGAAAGCCATTGTCGAATAATATGTAGCCAACGGGGATGCAAGCGATAAAGAAGGCGCTGGTGTTGACTTTAAACCATTTGATGCGGCCCGTGGCATTAATCAGATTGAAGATGCCGCCACAAGTCAACGACATTCCTCCCACTATAATATTAAGATAGGTGAGCATATATGCCCCATCCGGCACTTTGCCAAGCCAGAGCCTGAGCACAAAGTCAAGCTCTATGAGCAAAGGGATGCACAACAGCTCGAACATCAGGATGTTTATGCGCCCTATCTTGTTGCAGAGATATGTGCATCGGGCATTATCGCCCGCGGCATACGACTGTATTATCTGCGGAGCCGAGGCGCTATCGAAACTACCCGTAAACGACATTATGCTCTGGTTTACCGTGCGGCTTATGGCGAAGGCTCCATTCATAGCCGTGCCAAAGAAACTGTTGAGCAGCAGGTCGCTACCCGACGAACGCACCATATATGCCATAGTGGCAAGCACATTCCATCCGCCGAAGCTCAGCACCTCGCGATAGCGTTGCCATCCGCCTATGAACCTATATTTAATAATGTGTGCCCAATTGCGATAAGCCACCCAATGATACACCACAAACGTGTTGGCTGTGGTGAGCGAGAAGATAATGCTGTAGACGCGCAAGGCATAATCGCCATGATAAAGACTGAGCATAAGGATGCAACCCAGACGCACAAGCGAATTGACTATGTCCATTACAGCCATAAACTTAAAACGCTCATGGGCTGCAAACAGACTCTGGTAGGGTCCGTTGACTATACCAAGACAAGCCGTAATGATGCTTATGTGGTAGACAAAAACAGCATCTGCCAATTTGCCCGGCTCCACGTTGAGCCTGTTGTAGACATACCACAGACCTATTGTCTCGGCAAGAGCGAAGATAATGATGGCAAGGCAGACGTGCAGCAGCAGGTTGATGTTGAACGAAGCGTTCACGTCGCCATCCTTCTTGCCCATCTCAGTATTGAAGAAACGCGACGTGGCACTTGCCAATGAGTTGCTTATAAAGGTGAACATGGCAAGAACACCACCCACTACGGCAAACAATCCGTAGTCCGACACGCCCAGTATCTCCAACGCAAGGCGCGACACATACAGTCCTATCACCATTGTGGTGAGAAGACGCACATACATAAACGCAGTATTCTTGGCTATGCGACGGTTAGCACTCCTCATTGTCTTTTTATCGTTTTTGATTTCTCGTCATAATAGCCATAATGGTAGCCGTTACGGTAGCCATAGTTATAGCCATAGCGGTAGCCGTAGCGTCCATTCGATTTTGTGCCATTGAGAATGATGCCAATATTCTTGTATTTTCCGTTGATAGAGTCAATCTCCAGGTCCTCCACCTTCTTGCGCGCGAACATTCCAGCACGTATTACGAAGAGTGTACGGTCGGCATTGCGCTCTATAAGTCCTGTGTCGGCAAGTGATTCTGTTGGCGGACAGTCGATTACAATAAAGTCGTAGAGCGGACGCAACTCCTGCAGCATGAGCAGGAGTCGGCGGTTGGAGAGCAGCTCTGTTGGGTTGGGCGGAATGGTGCCAGCCGTGATGATGTCGAGAGTGGGATACGCATCGAGATGGTGGATAATGTTGAGCAGGTCGTCCTCGTTCTCGGCAAGATAGTCCGACAGTCCCTTGTGCGATGTGCCGAACACTCTTGAGGCAGAGGCATGGCGCAAGTCGCCGTCAACGAAGAGCACACGCTTTCCGCTCAGCGAGAGCGACACGGCAAGGTTGGTAGCCACGAACGTCTTGCCCGAGCCCTCGTAGCTTGAGGTCACGATATACACATTCTTCTCGCCGGGCTTTCCGGTCATAAATTCGAGGTCGGTACGGAGCATTCTGAATGCCTCGTTCACGATGTCCTGCTTGCCATGTCCCACTACAATGTTCTGCGTCCTCTGCTTCTTCTTTCTACTGAACAATTTTGCAAACGGGTTCTTCGACTTCTTCGCTTCTATAAACGGCACTTCGCCGATGAATGGCACAGTAGTCTTGCGCTCGATGTCGTATTTGTCGCGCACGGTGGTGCTCATGCTCTCAGTCACGAAGATGTAGATGGTGGGCAGAAGCAAACCGAAGAGCACAGCTGCGAATATCACCATGCGTCTGTTGGGCGACACAGGAGCGTCGCTACCGTGAGGCATGTCGATAATCTCGGTATTGACCGACGAATAGGTCATGCTTATCTCATTCTCCTCCTTCTTCTGCAGCAGATATAGGTACAGTCCCTCCTTCACCTTCTGCTCGCGCTCCACGCTTGCAAGATGCTTAGCCTGCGTAGGGTTGGAGATAATCTTTGAGTCAGCCTCGCCATAATAGCCTTGCAGGGCCTGGAGCTGAATGTCGAGAGTCTTTATCTGGTTGTCGACAGTAGCGAGAATATTGCGGCGAACCTCGTCAAGTTCAGCCTGCTGCTTGATAATAAGCGGGTTCTGAGTGGATGTTGCCGTCATATTGTTCTTCAGCTGAAGGAGCAACGAGTTGTATTGCGTTATCTGCGCCTCAGCCACCTGGTTGTTGATGCCCGAGTTGGTGGGAAGAAGCTGTTGGCGAGCCGACTTGTTGCGCAGGAGATCGAGAATATACTTAGCCATTGTTCTCTGGCTTGTGATGCGCATGATTTCGGCATCCGACTGGCTCTGCTGCTGCAGATACATGTCGCTCACGCGCGAGAGGTCGGTAATCTTGTTGCGTGTCTTGAACTTTGATATGCTGTCGTCCACCACATCAAGATCCTCCTCAAGCAGCTTCAATCTGCCGTCGATAAATCGTGATGTGCTTGCCGTAATCTTTTTCTTGTCGTCAACCATCTTCTCGTTGTACACTCTCACAATCTCCGAGAGCACCCTCTCGGCATGCAGAGGATTGCTGTCGGTATACTTCAAGTTGATGATGGTCGACTTGTCGCTCTCTATCTCAGCCTTCAAGCGCGACTTAATATTCTCAGCCTTGCGCAGCACCTCGCGGTCATTAGCCGGATGCATCACGCGTCGACCCACCTCGGCAAGGATGCCAAGCGAGGTGAACTGCCGCTGAACGTTCTGCACGTTCACGTTCTGGGCCACGAGTCCTATGTCGTTAAAGGAGTTGTCGGTCACGTTCTGCGTCGTACTCTTGCCCTGCGCATCCTGTTTCACGAGTACTGACATTTCGCGCGAGTACATCTTTGTGGTTTTAATCAAATAGAACGAGGCGCAAGCTACACACACTATCAACGACACCACGAACAAATTCCAACGGGCTACACACAGATGCCACAAATCAGGAATGGTGATGAAATCGTCTGACGACTTGCGCGCTACATTATAGTTGTTGTCCATACCTTATGATGATTGATACCTAATGATTGTTTTCGCTACATTATTTTAATATAAGTGCTGTTATCGTGGTGAGCAACGACGCTATCGAGATCCATATTGACGGACTGTTGAATGTGTTGCCTGTGGCGTTGGCCTCACGCTTGCGCTTGTTGTTGGGCGACACATATACAAGGTCGTTCTGCTGAAGATAGTATGCGGGCGAGGTCAATACCGACTGCATGTTGGTCATGTCGAGCGTGTAAACCTGATTGGCTCCATCCACCTGACGCGCCACAAGTATGTTGCGGCGGTTGCCGTTGATGGTCATGTCGCCTGCATACGACAAAGCGTCGACAATAGTGAAATGGTCCTTGGTAATGTCGATGCGTCCAGGATGACTCACCTCGCCAAGCACATTCACACCCATATTCACATATTCCACAGTAACGATGGGGTCGCTCACAAGCTCACGGTCAATAAGGCGTTGCTTGATATACTGCGCCACTTCCTTGCGTGTCTTTCCGCCTACGGATATCTTGCCAAGCACCGGAAAATCGATGGTGCCCTGTTCGTCGACGGTATAAGCCATCACTTGCGTATTGCCCGAGCTGGAGCCTGCCGTAGATCGTGCCACTATAGCCGGACCAAGCGTGCGGGATGTGTTGGCTGTGGTGAGCGTGAACTGCTGCTCAAGCATCGGGTTGGAGCTGTTCACCACAATGTTTATCTTGTCCTCAGGACGCAGGCGCAACTGTTGCTCCGCCTGCGTGGCCATGCCATTCAACGCCGAGGCATCCTGAAAATAAGCCACATCCTTGGGGGTGGAGCATGAGGCAAACCATGCCACAGCTATCATCAGCACTAAGCTGACCAAATAATTATGTCGTGATTGTTTCATTTTCCTATTTCGTATTTATCTGTTTCCTCTATAAATTCAAGATGCTTGCTTGGCACGAATGCCGTGGCAATAGTGAGCAGTCCGTCGATGTATATTCCCACACGCTGCTGACCCTTAAACCTCGTAACCCTACCCACAACACCAGCAAACTCGCCTGATGTTATCCGTACGAGCTGTCCCTTGCGGAACTTGCGTATCTCCTCGCTTGCCATAAACGTGTCTTCCGATTCTGCATGGCAGATTATCATCAAGCTGTCCATCTGTCGTTGCGGCACAATCATAGGCTCTTTCCTGTGCTTGTCCCTGCCTATAGAAAACCGTCGGTAATAGAAACGAAGGAATGGAAGATTCACGTTGTCATACACGTAAGTCTTCAGTTGGTCCTCTGTGCCATAGGCAAAGAAGATATTGGGCAGACGCGACTCAACAAAGGTCTTGCGCTTGCCGTCAACTATTTTCACATTATTAATAGTGGGAAGGAAGGCTTTTAGGCCTTTGTCCACAAGGTATTCATAGGCTTTTCGCTCTCTGCCATAAGTGGTGCGCAGAGCATACCAATGGGCATAGTTGGTGGACACCCCAATGTGTGCTCTTTCGTTTTGTGTGTTGTCTCGAGCATTGGAGGGAGCATTGGGCGCAACCCCAACGCATGTAGTTTCTTCACTACTCTTTATCAAAATTTGACTGCCATTATTCATCGATTCTTAATAATTAACTTTTCTACCCAGAAGCAAGCTAACCATTTGGCAATAGCCTATGAGCCAAAGCTAAGCATCAACCCACAGCCATGTATTAAATTGCATTAAAATGCGTCATATATTATTTTCGGCTGCAAAGTTAGCATTTTTTCCCAATAAAAGTAGTAACTTTACACACAAAATAAAATGTTTAGAAATAAAAATATTACAAACAATGAAAAGTTTACTTATTAAGGACACTACAGTAGACGA
>ERZ1026892.637-NODE-637-length-16223-cov-4.767937_pt1 | contig 16223 bp, 10 predicted proteins | sample MGYA00380176_ERZ1026892 | MGnify/ENA primary metagenome ERZ1026892 (study PRJEB33269, sample SAMEA4719812) | human gut metagenome | biome: human-associated habitat; feature: organic feature; material: feces | place: Cameroon | collected 2013-10 ... | reverse complement strand
GTCCTTCACTGGAGCGGCCTGGAAATTGGCAGCCTCGTTGGCCTTCTTCGCGTCGAGGAGTTTCTGCACCTGGGCTTCGATCACGCTGTCGTCGATCTTCTCAAACAACAGTTCAGGCTTGCCAAGCTGATGGCCGGCAGGCAACAGGTCGATGGCACCGAGACGGTCCCACTGGGCTTCCTCCACATGGAGCATGCCGCGGAGTTTCTCTGAAGAGAAGGGAAGGAACGGTTCGAAGGCGATGGCCAAATTGGCCACAAGCTGGAGCGAGAGGTGGAGAATGGTCTTCACGCGCTCGGGATCGGTCTTGATGACCTTCCAGGGTTCGGCATCAGCCAGATACTTGTTGCCGATACGGGCCAGATTCATGGCTTCCTTCTGTGCATCGCGGAAACGGAAGTTTTCGAGCAAGCGCTCCACTTCTGCCTTCACGCCCTTGAACTCCTCAATAGTGGCAAGGTCCTGCTCGGTGAATTCACCGGCTGCGGGCACCACGCCGTCGTAGTACTTCTGGGTGAGTTGGAGGGCACGGTTGACGAAGTTGCCATAAACGGCTACCAATTCATTGTTGTTGCGAGCCTGGAAGTCCTTCCAAGTGAAGTTGTTGTCCTTCGTTTCAGGAGCATTGGCGGTGAGCACGTAGCGGAGCACGTCCTGCTTGCCGGGGAAGTCCTGAAGATACTCGTGGAGCCATACGGCCCAGTTGCGCGAGGTGGAAATCTTGTCGTTCTCGAGGTTGAGGAACTCATTGGAAGGCACATTGTCAGGCAGGATGTAGTCACCGTGGGCCTTGAGCATGGTGGGGAACACGATGCAGTGGAACACGATGTTGTCCTTACCGATGAAGTGGATGAGGCGCGTGGAGGGATCCTGCCACCATTTCTGCCAAGTGCCCCACTTTTCGGGCTGGGCGTCGCAGAGTTCCTTCGTGTTGGAGATATAACCGATGGGGGCATCGAACCATACGTAGAGCACCTTGCCGTCGGCTCCCTCAACGGGCACGGGGATACCCCAGTCGAGGTCACGGGTCATGGCACGGGGCTGGAGATCCATGTCGAGCCATGACTTGCACTGGCCATAGACATTCGGACGCCATTCCTTGTGGTCCTCCAGAATCCATTGCTTCAACCAGTCCTGCCATTTGCCCAGCGGCAGATACCAGTTCTTGGTGGGTTTCTTCACAAGGCCATGGCCGGGATTGTTCTTATTGGTGGGGTTGATAAGTTCCTCGGGGGAAAGCGTGGCACCGCACTTTTCGCACTGATCGCCATAGGCTCCTTCAGCTCCACAACGGGGGCAGGTGCCCACGATGTTGCGGTCGGTGAGGAATTCGCCGGTCACTTCGTCGCAGAACTGCTCTTCGGTCTTCTCCACGAGTTCGTTCTTATCGTAGAGCGTGCGGAAGAAGTCGCTGGCAAACTTGTTGTGGATCTTTGAGGTGGTGCGGCTGTAGATATCGAAAGAGATGCCGAAGCCCTCAAACGAATTCTTGATGAGGTTGTGGTAGCGGTCGACCACTTCTTGGGTGGTGATGCCTTCCTTGCGGGCGCGGATGGTCACGGGCACACCGTGCTCATCGCTACCGCCGATGAACACCACTTCCTGCTTCTTCAAGCGCAAGTAGCGCACGTATATGTCGGCCGGGACATAAACACCGGCGAGATGGCCGATGTGTACACCGCCGTTGGCATAGGGCAGAGCTGCCGTCACCAGTGTGCGGTTGAATTTCTTTTCCATATATGTCGTTGTCGTTTTATTTACTGTGAATGACGTCGTAAATTCGTTGCAAAATTACGGATTTTTCCCTCATCTGCAAAGGTATGGTTCGCTAAACGTGACTTTTGCTTCACCAAAGAAATGCGGCGCAGCCTGAATTATCCGGTTCACGTGATCAGGGCCGCGCCGCAAATGGGGAGGGGAGGTGACGACTGTCGTCAAAAGAATCAATACTTGAATGTGCTGCCACCGAGGAATTCGCGGAGCAGCGAGGTGGGGGGCAGTCCGTGGGTGGAAATAGGCTTCAGATAGTGGAGGAACTTACGCAGGCGATAGGCTTCAGAATACTCGGGAGCATTTTCGGGCACCTGTTCAAGCAAGGGTAGTGCCTGATCGCGCAAGGCTGCGAGTTCGAAGAGCAGGGCCGTGTTGACCATCACATCGGCTTTCTCCTGATAAGGGAAAATCCAGCGTTCCTCACCCTTGCGCACTGACGGCCACTGACGGATGGTTTCCTGAGCCGAACGGGCACGATACTTATGGTCGCGCACGATGCGGCGCAGCAAGCGGTTGTCAGTGGTGGGGATATAGTTATGGTCGTCGAGCATAATGGAGGTGAGCGCCGAGGCGTAGATACGGAATTTATGCTTGTCGTCCACTCCTTCGGTCAGCATGGGATTGAGGGCATGAATACCTTCGACGATGAGGATATCGTGTTCTCCGAGACGGCATTTTCTTCCACTCGGCAGGCTGCGTCCCGTTTCGAAATCGAAGCGGGGCGGCTCGACTTCCTCACCATGGATGAGGGAGTTGAGCTGCGAGGTGAGCAGGGGGATATTCATGGCCTCCACGTGCTCAAAATCGTATTCGCCCTTTTCGTCGCGTGGGGTGTGTTCGCGATCAACGAAATAGTCATCCGTGGAGATGGGCACAGGTTTGAGTCCGCAGGCCATCAGCTGCACACTGAGACGCTTCGAGAAGGTCGTTTTTCCACTCGATGAGGGACCGGCAATGAGAATCACCTTGATATCGGGACTGGCGGCAATATGGTCGGCAATGCGGGAAATTTTCTTTTCCTGGAGGGCTTCACTCACGTTGATGAGGTCGTTGGTGAAACCGTGGTCGCAGGCCTGATTGAAATCACCGATGGTTGTCACGCCCAAAATGGAATTCCAGCGATGCTGCTCACGGAAAACTTCGAACATCTTGGGTTGCTCCACCATCGGACGCAACTCAGCAGGGTTCGACGGGTCGGGCAGACGAAGGAGCAGTCCGTCACCGAAGGAAACGAGATCGAAAAGATATATCTGCGAGGTGTTGACCAAGAGCGAACCATAGAAATAGTCGGCCGTGTCGTCGAGGGTATAGTAGGTGGTGTAGAGCGAACCCAGACTTTCAAGCAGACGTACTTTATCGCTGAGGCCGTCGGTACGGAAACGGCTGATGGCTTCGTCTGTGGGGCAGGTGATACGATGGAATGGCATGTGGGCTTCCACGATTTCCTGCATCCGGTGTTTGAGTTTTCCGACCACATCAGGATTGACGCCACCTTCGATTTCCAGCTGGCAATAGTAGCCGTTCGAAACGGGAGTATCAATGCGCAATCGCGCACCGGCATACAGGTCGCGCACGGCCTTGTAGAGCACGAAGAAGAGCGAACGCGTGTAGGTGCGCAAACCCGACTGAGAAGTGATGTCGAGAAATTCCACATCCTTGTCGTTGAAGAACATATAGTGAAGGCCTTCGACCTTGTTGTTGACCTTGGCACTGGTGGCACCATAGGGCATGTCGAGGTCAATCATTTCGTAGAGTTCTTCGAGATTATAGCCGATGGGCACACGATAGGAGCGGCCGGTATTCTTGCAGCGGATAGTGATGTTCTTTCCCATAAAGTGTGAGTTTATAATTTGTGGGTGGAGGCATACTTGCAGACCACCGCCACAAATTTACACTTTTGCCCGAACACGCTTCTCGATTTATGGTGAAAATATCGTGAACTTCACCAAACAATAAAAAACGACTGATGAAAGACCTCTCAAAGCACGTCTGAACAACAACCGTCACGCTTCGATTTTTCCCCCGGATTCATCCGATTTCTTCCTCTGGAGGCAAGAGAAAAAACAGGTAGCACACGAAACAAAGTAGTAAAAATGCATCATCACACCATCCCATACGGAAAAGACTCCTTTTTGCCTTCTTCCATCTCGGGATGAAGGCAAAAAGGAGTGTTGATAAACCTGTTGAAAAGCTGTTGATAACGCGTGGAAAGCCTTGTGGGAAACCATTGCCCTCAGAGCCGATCCGGCCCATTCCGGCTATCCACGAATTAACATCGAAATCCACAAATTATCCATACCATTGCCCACGGATTTCATCACCTGAAATCAAACTTTTTTCTGATCAACAAAAGTTTTCCACACCCTGTGGACAAAGCAGACATCTATCCCCCACTCTCCCTTTAAAATAAAGGGAAAACAAAGGTTGGGAACTGTGGATAAAAGTGTGGGTAAACGGTGTGGAAAAACAGTTTTCGAAATAGCCAAATTTTCAGCCAAAAAGCTTTCCACACTATCCACACACCATTATAAGCATCATGACATTCTTTCTTTTCCAAGAGTATATCCTTTCAAAGAAAGAAGAGAATATATGGTTAACATAGGAAGGCGTGTGGATGGGGATAACTTCCGATGACCTGAAACGCAAACCATGCAACCGATGGAACAGAGGCAAACCTGACCTATGAGGATGCCCATGAAGAAGGGGGGCGGAGAAATGGACTGAAAGGAAATAAGGATATATTGAAGATGGTATGGGGACGGGATGCGCCCGCAACCTCCCCCTACCCTACATCCGCGTGGCGAGCAAAAAAGCAAGTCATGGGCGGACCGCCTCCAACTTTTATTGTTAACTTTGCTCGCTACTTCCAACACACACAAATGACCAACCTCATGAACGATACGATACGCGTGAAAGGAGCTCGGGTGAACAACCTCAAAAACGTGACCCTCGACATCCCCCGCAACAAACTCATTGTGCTTACCGGCCTTTCGGGGTCGGGCAAGTCATCGTTGGCTTTCGACACGCTTTATGCCGAAGGCCAACGGCGTTATGTGGAAAGCCTTTCGGCATATGCCCGACAGTTTCTGGGCCGCATGCACAAACCTGAATGCGACTACATCAAAGGACTTCCGCCTGCCATTGCCATCGAGCAGAAGGTGACGAGTCGTAACCCACGTTCGACGGTGGGCACGAGCACCGAAGTTTATGAGTACATGCGTTTGCTTTACGCTCGTATTGGCCACACCTTTTCGCCTGTGAGCGGACAGGAGGTGAAACGCCACACGGTCGATGACATTGTGGCATGCGCCTTGACCTATAGCGAGGGGACGCGATTCACGGTGCTTGCTCCGATGAGGGTGCGCCCTGGACGTACTTGGCGTGAACAGGTGACGGTCGACATGCAGCAGGGACTCTCACGTTTCGACATCGACGGAGAAGTGGTCAGCATGGAGGATTTTCTTCTTGACCATCCCGCCCCCGAAGCCGCAGATGCTCCTGATCCGCAACCTGAACAGCTGCAGCAGGCTTTCCTCCTCATCGACCGTATGGCCGTGCGTTCCGACAAGGACAACCTCACCCGTATGGCAGACTCCATCCAGACAGCTCTTTTTGAGGGCGACGGCGAATGCCTCCTGCGATTCTATCCGGCTCGCATACTCCATCGCTTCAGCACCCGCTTCGAAGCCGACGGCATCACCTTCCGCGAACCTGACGACCACATGTTCTCGTTCAATTCACCCGTAGGTGCCTGCGACCGTTGTGAGGGCTTTGGACGCGTGATGGGCATTGATGAGCATCTGGTGGTGCCCGACACGTCGAAGAGCGTGTTTGACGGAGCCGTGATGTGCTGGAGAGGAGAGAAAATGGGCATGTGGAAGGACGAGTTCATCCGCAGGCAGTCATCCAAGGGATTTCCCATCTATGAGCCCTATTTCAATCTGACGCGTGCGCAGCGCGACATCCTCTGGCATGGCGACCGCGAGGAACAGCTCCGCCCCGAAGAGGACCAGGTGACGGTGGATGCGTTCTTCCGGATGCTTGAGCGCAACCAGTATAAGATTCAATACCGCGTCATGCTGGCCCGGTATCGAGGAAAAACGGAGTGTCCCGTTTGTCACGGTTCGCGTCTCAAGCCTGAGGCAGAATATGTGAAAGTGGGCGGACGCAGCATCACCGAACTGGTGCGCATGCCCGTCAAGGACCTTCTCCCTTTCTTTGAGGAGTTGCAACTGAACGAGCACGATGCCGCCGTAGGCAAACGGTTGCTCACGGAAATCCGGTCGCGTCTGCGCTTCCTCTGTGAAGTGGGGTTGGATTATCTCACCCTCGACCGCTTGTCGAATTCCCTTTCGGGCGGTGAAAGCCAGCGCATCAATTTGGCCACTTCGCTGGGTTCTTCGCTTGTCGGTTCGCTCTACATCCTCGACGAACCCAGCATCGGACTCCATTCGCGAGACACGGAGCGTCTCATCCATGTGCTCAAGGCTTTGCGCGATTTGGGCAACACGGTGATTGTCGTGGAGCATGACGAGGAAATCATGCGTGCAGCTGACTATATCATCGATATCGGTCCCGAGGCCGGACGGTTGGGCGGTGAAGTGGTGTTTGAAGGCACCATTGAACAAGCCATGGAACAAAAGACTGCCAGCGAGGGGAAACTTCTGACTTCCCACACGCTCAATTATCTGCTCGGACTTGAACGCATCCCCGTGCCGCAGTCGCGCCGCGTGTGGAATCGCAGCATCCGCGTCATCGGTGCGCGCGCCAATAACCTCAAGGGCGTGAATGCAGAATTTCCGCTCAACGTGATGACCGTGGTGACGGGCGTCAGTGGTTCGGGCAAGTCGACCTTGGTGCGCGACGTGTTTTTCCGGGCCCTCAAGCGAGCCAAGGACGAAGTGGCCGAACGCCCCGGTGAGTTCATTCGATTGGAGGGCGACCTCGATGCGGTGCAGGCCATTGAGTTCGTCGACCAGAATCCTATCGGGCGTTCTTCGCGTTCCAATCCCGTGACCTATGTCAAGGCTTATGATGAAATCCGTAAACTCATGGCAGCCCAGCCTTTGTCGCGTCAGATGGAATTCACGCCAGCCTATTTCTCCTTCAATGCCGAAGGCGGACGTTGCGAGGAATGCAAGGGTGACGGAGTGGTGAAGGTGGAGATGCAGTTTATGGCCGACCTTGTGCTCGAATGCGAAGCCTGCGGGGGAAAACGTTTCAAGCGTGAAGTGCTCGACGTGAAGTTCCATGAGCGGAACATCAGCGACATTCTCGAGATGACCGTCAATCAGGCGGTTGAATTCTTCTCTCTCCATGGGCAGAAGAAAATCGTTCAGCGCCTCAAACCGCTTCAGGAAGTGGGATTGGGATATATCAAACTCGGACAGTCGAGTTCGACGCTTTCGGGCGGTGAGAACCAGCGCGTGAAGTTGGCCTACTATCTGAGTCAGGAAAAGACGGTGCCCACGCTCTTCATTTTCGATGAGCCTACAACCGGTCTTCATTTCCACGACATCAACCGTCTGCTTCATGCCTTCAACGCTCTGATTGAGCGTGGCCACACGATTGTGATCATTGAGCATAATCTCGATGTGGTGAAATGTGCCGACCACGTGATAGACCTTGGACCGGAGGGCGGACGCGAAGGTGGAGAAATCGTGGCAGTCGGTACACCTGAAGAAGTGGCGCAGCAGGACAAGGGGTATACGGCCCGTTTCCTGCGAGAAAAACTTTCGGAATAGATGGTACCTTTATGGCTTTGACGTGGATAAAAAGGAACGTGTGATAGTCCAGACTCTATTGCACGTTCCTTTTTGGCATACGGCTGTGTGATGAGAAGCGGAAAATGAGTAATTTTGCACCCAGAAACACACACTAAACTCAAGCTCTTTTGTCAATGGAAACACGTATGACTCTGCGCACTTGGCTCGCCTTGCTCGGGCTCACTTGCTGCACTTTTATTTTCAACACGTCCGAATTCATTCCCATCGGTCTGCTCACGGATATCCAGACCGAGTTTCACCTGACGGAAGCCACCGTGGGACTTCTCATTTCCGTATATGCCTGGATGGTGATGCTTCTTTCGCTCCCGTTGATGATTCTTGTCTCGCGCATGGAATTGCGTAAGCTCATGCTTTGGCTTATAGGTCTTTTTGGCGTATGCCAGGTGTTGTCGTTCTGTTCCTCCAGCTATGCCATGCTGATGTGTTCGCGTATCGGGGTGGCTTGCACCCATTCCGTTTTCTGGTCCATTGTTTCGCCCATCGCTGTGCGTATTGCTCCGGAGAAGCATCGTGCACTGGCCTTGAGCATGGTGGTGACAGGTTCGTCGGTGGCCATGGTTCTGGGAATGCCCATCGGGCGCATCATCGGGCTTCATCTCGGATGGCGCATGACGTTTTTGACCATTGGCATTTTTGCCTTCCTCATTTTCATTTATGCTGCCGTTTTCCTGCCGCGCGTACCGAGCCGAGGCGGCTTTTCTCCACGTAAACTCCCGGCTTTGCTCCGCGACCGTGGGTTGAGCGGCATGTACCTCTACACCCTGCTCGTGGCTACGGCCTACTACATCTGTTATTCCTATATAGAACCCTTCCTCAAACAGCAGGTGGGTATGAGCGACCAGCTCGTCACGGCTTCGTTGATGATCTATGGTGTGGCTGGATTCCTAGGGAGCGTTGTTTTCTCCAAGTTCTATGGGCGTGACCGTCGTCGCTTCATGTCGGCCATGGTGGGGATGATGGCTCTTACGTTGCTGCTGATTCTTCCAACGGCTGTCTGCCAGCCGGCGAACATCGTGGTGTTTGCCCTCATGAGTTTGGCCGCCACGGCCTATAATGTGGCCATGCAATCGCTCATCATTCAGATCACCACGCAGGAAAGCACGGCTGTGGCCATGTCGATTTTCTCAGGTATCTTCAATTTGGGCATCGGTAGCGGAGCCGCCATTGGTGGAGGTATCTGCACGCATCTTTCCATTGCCTATATCGGTGTGGCTGGTGCCGTACTGGCTGTTGTGGCCTATGTTTATTGGCGATTCCGATTGGGAAATATGGTGTGCCGGCCTTGAACAGGATATTTCTAAATGGAATAACGGAACGTGTCGTTGCTGTCGAATTCTTTCGGGGATTTACACGTTCCTTTTTTCTGGATGGGGAATGTCTGCGTTGAAAAAAATAAAGTAGCTGACAAAGTAGGGAATTTCAGATATTTGTTGTATACTTGCAGAAAAGATGTAGAATACCTGCTTTAAATTTCAGCGATTATGACAAATACTAACGATAGAATGTTGCCTGTAGGCATCCAGTCGTTTGAGAAAATAAGAAACGGCGGCTACCTGTATGTTGACAAGACCGACATCGTTTGGAAACTTGCCAACAGAAGTCAGACATACAACTATTTGAGTCGTCCACGCCGTTTTGGTAAATCGGTGCTGGTGGATACGCTGGAAGCTTATTTTTCAGGAAAGAAGGAACTCTTTGATGGATTGAAAATCATGGATTTGGAGAAAGAGTGGGTGAAAAGACCAGTCATTCGCCTTGACATGAGTAATGCAGGAGCTGAACCTTCAAGCCTTCGGGACTATTTGGATGACGTGTTCTACAAGTGTGAAAAAGACTATGGGGTTGAAATCCGCAAGAATAGTTCGCTTGCCGTAAGATTCAAAAATATCATTGAAGCGGCATACCAAATGTCTGGACTTCAAGTGGCTATTCTCATTGATGAATACGATTATCCGTTGCAACATTCATGGCGAACTTCGCAACATGATGCTTGTTGCGAAATATATAAAGAGGTTTTTGCTGTGTTGAAATCGCAGGATAAATACGAGAAGTTCGTTCTCATCACTGGAATTACGAAGTTTACCCAAATATCACTTTTTTCCGTGCTCAACAATCTGAGCAACGTCAGTTTTGAACCTGAATTCGCTTCTATCTGTGGTATAACAAAAGATGAGGCCGAAAGAGATTTCAGGCCAGAAATAGAGAGAATGGCGGATGTGGAAGGTTGGACATTTGAAGAAACGGTTGAACAGTTAAAGGCTTACTATGACGGTTATCATTTTAGCCGTAGAAACATGTTGGGCGTTTTTAATCCATTCAGCCTTATCAATGCATTGGCAGATTCTGACCTTAAAAATTATTGGGCCTCTTCTGGAGCCACTTCTTTGCTCCCAAAGTTTGTGGATGACATGGAAATCAAATTAGGAAAATTTGAACCGTGCACCATGCTTCGGCAAATCATCGAAACGTCGGATGTGACAGGAGGTGGAGCGGAATTGTTTCTCTACCAATCAGGTTATCTGACCATTAAGGATTACCAGAAAGGTGTCTATATTTTAGGTTTTCCAAATGATGAGGTGAGGCAGGCGCTTTACGAAACAGTGTTGCCCGCTTTGACCATGCGAACCAATAGTGACATTCAGTCCGTTCAATCAGGATTGTTCCTTGCCTTGCAACTAGGACATTTGCAAGAGGCAAAAAAATGCTTGAAAGCCCTTATTGCAGATGTTCCTTATAGCAATAAGAAATTGGCCACGATGGATATGGAGGAACGTTACCGTCTGATTATGAGCACGATTTTAATGCTATAGGTTGTCGTGTGGAAGTTGAAAAGATGATTTCAACGGGCAGAATAGACATGGTGGTTGAAACATCCGATATTATTTATGTATTGGAGTTGAAACTTAGCAATAATGGAGGCTTGAATGCAGCAGAGCAACAAATACGAAGCCATCGGTATGCAGAACCCTTTAAGGCTGGGAAACATAAAGTCATAGCGCTTGCTGTTGAACTTGACGGTGGAGGAAAAGGACTTGTGGACTGGAAGCAAGTTGAGCAATAAACTTGCCCGTTTGTTGCTTGAATGGTTCTGTAGCAAGAATGATAAGGAACGTGTGATTGCCGTAGCTATGGTAATCACACGTTCCTTTTATCCACATCAAGTGAAGCCAGCAAGGCAAAAGGAAGGGAAAAGGCCTTTCTCTTCCTTTTTGTACGAATTACGGGAGTAAAACATTCATTTTATCACCAAAAGACCCTAAAATATGGGACAAAACTTGTCACATTGTATGGTTTGCACTATCTTTGCTCCCAAAAATGAACGTATGACGTCACCCTTTGGCTCTTGCCCGCCGAAAAGCTTCCTTCGGTATGCATTGGAGCGAAAACGGAAAGGACTGTTGTCAACGTTTTCCTAACAACACCTGAAAGAAACTACTAAGAAAACATGGAAAAGGTAGACTTACTCGACCTGAAGATACTGAAGATTATTTCAGTCAACGCCCGTATCCCCTTCAAGGACGTTGCCGCTGTGTGCGGTGTGTCGCGTGCAGCCATTCATCAGCGCGTTCAGCGCCTTATTGAAGCTGGAGTCATCACTGGCTCGGGTTATAACATATGCCCCAAAAGCATCGGCTACAGCACTTGCACCTATGTAGGTATCAAACTTGAAAGAGGTTCAATGTATAAGGGAGTGGCTGAACAGCTCGAACTTATTCCCGAAATCGTGGAATGCCATTTCACCACAGGCCCCTACACGATGCTCATCAAACTTTATTCGCGTGACAACGAGCATTTGATGGATCTCCTCAACAATCGTATTCAGGAAATCCGTGGTGTGATTTCCACCGAAACGCTCATCTCGCTTGAGCAGAGCATCAGCCGTACTGTGCCTGTCATTATTTCCGCTGACGAATAAACCTCCAAAAAATGGACATTTCATTTGCCGGCCCACTCATTGGCCTTGCCACTTTCCTTATTATCGGTCTTTTCCATCCCATCGTGGTGAAGACCGAATACTATAGTGGCACGCGCTTCTGGTGGCTGTTTCTCATTGTGGGCATCGGCTGCATTGTCGGTGCCCTCTTTGTGAAGCATATCGTGCTTGCTGCTGTGGTGGGAGTGGTTGGATTCAGTGCCTTATGGTCCATCCTCGAAATCTTTGAGCAGAAAAAGCGCGTTGACAAGGGATGGTTCCCGAAAGGACCCGGTCATCATTGATGTAGGTCCCTTCCCTATTCCCTTTATATCAAACGTCAAGAAAGGGTCATTCCTTTTATCCCCAAAAAACATCCATGATGTCAACTTTCTCAAAAACGGCCGACTATGACCGCCTCACCTCCACATTTCCCAATTTCGAGGCGCGGCCAATCATCGGCATCACCGGAAATTTCGATGACGGACAGCTGAAACTCCTGCCCGGCTATTTTCGTTCGGTGGAGGCTGCGGGAGGTATTCCCGTTGTCATCCCTCCGCGCAGCTTGACTGACGGCAACACGGTGGCCTTGCTTGAGCGCATCGACGGACTCTTGCTTTCGGGCGGAGCTGATCTCAATCCGCTCTTCACAGGCGAGGATCCTGTGCCCGCTCTTCATGGTATCAATTCACATCGTGACCGTTTCGAACTGGGCTTGATTCGTTTGGCCTTCGACCGTCAGATTCCCATGTTGGGCATCTGTCGGGGCATACAGATGCTTGTAGCCGCTTTGGGCGGAACCGTTCTGCAGGATTTAGCCACATGTTTGCCAGATGCTGACCTTATCAAGCATTCGCAGGACGCTCCGCGCGGAGTGGCCACACATTGGGTGGATGCCGAAGAAGGCAGCACTGTGGAACGTTTGCTCGGCAGTCGGTTTGCGGTCAATTCCTTCCATCATCAGGCCGTGGGCAACCCTGGCCCGCATTTCCGTGTGACGGCCCGTTCTGCCGACGGAGTGGTAGAGGCTATCGAAAGCACGGACATGAAGAGCATCATCGGTGTGCAGTGGCATCCTGAGTGTTTTTTGGCAGAGGCAGACGAATGCATGATGCCGCTTTTCCGCCATTTTGTGGGTGAAGCGGATTCGTTCCGCCGAGCCAGAGAGGTGCATCGTCGGGTGCTGACGCTTGATTCGCATTGTGACACACCCATGTTTTTTGGCAAAGGCGTGCAACTGACGCGTCGCGATGAACAGTTGCTCGTTGATTTCCACAAGATGACGGAAGGTTGTCTCGACGCTTCCATCATGGTGGCCTATATTCCTCAAGGGGAACGAACCCCGGAAGGTCATGCTGAGGCTACCCGTATGGCTGACGGTTTGCTCAATGAAATACGTGAACGGGTCACCACAGCCCAAGGGGTATCTTTGGCCCGTACGCCCGACGAACTTTATCGTAACAAAGCGCTCGGTCTGCGTTCCGTGATGCTGGGCATTGAAAATGGATATGCTTTAGGCACAGATTTGGCCAATGTGGAGCGCTACGGCCGAATGGGAGTGACTTACATCACGCTTTGCCATAACGGTGACAATGAAATCTGTGATTCTGCCCGTCGTTCGACAGAGAGCCATGGAGGACTGAGCGATTTCGGTCGTCAAGTGGTGGGCGAGATGAATCGTTGTGGAGTGATGGTTGATTTGAGCCATGCCGCCGAATCCTCATTCTATGATGCTTTGGCCGCTTCGTCCACCCCCATCGTCTGCTCCCACGCTTCAAGTCGGGCGCTTTGCAATCATCCTCGAAATCTCTCCGACGACCAGCTGCGTGCCTTGGCCAAGGCTGGAGGTGTGGCTCAGGTGACGCTTTATCATGGTTTCCTACGTTTGGAAAACGACGGGGAGGCCACTATCGATGATGCCGTACGTCATCTCATGCATATGATTGATGTGGCAGGTATTCATCATGTGGGCATCGGAACGGATTTCGACGGTGACGGCGGTATCCGTGGGTGCGCTTGTGCTTCCGAACTGATCAATTTCACCCGGCGCCTGATGGCCGAAGGACTTACGACTGATGATTTGCGCCTCGTTTGGGGAGAAAATTTCCTCCGCGTGATGCGCACTGTGCAGGCAACCGGACAACTTGACAATAAATAAAGAAAAATGAAACATATCATTTGCGCCTTGCTCATGGTGGCAACCGCCTTGGGCATGGGTAGCTGTAAAAACCAGAATTCCGCCTCACAAGAAAGTGGCGACACGGATACGGTTGCAGTAACCACCGTGCAGTTTAATGCCGATTCTGCTTATGCAGAGATAGTGGCTCAGTGCGACTTCGGTCCTCGTGTACCCAACACCGAAGCCCATGCCGCCTGTTGTCGTTATATCGTGGAGCGTTTCAAATCGCTTGGTTTGAGCGTCATCGAACAGAAGGCCGACCTCAAAACCTTTGAGGGTAAGACCTGGCATTCGACCAACATTATTGCCTCTTATAAACCTGAACTCAAGGATCGCATCATCATCTGTTCGCATTGGGACAGTCGTCCTTGGGCCGATGCCGACCCCGATACGGCCAAGCATCGCACTCCCGTGATGGCTGCCAACGACGGTGCGAGCGGTGTGGCCGTAATGATTGAAGTGGCTCGCTTGCTCGACCAGCTCAAACCCACGGTGGGCATCGATTTCATCTGCTTTGACTCGGAGGATGGCGGAGCACCTTATTGGGAAGAGGCAAAGGCGCCTCAGGACGGTTCAGATTGGTGCCTTGGTTCACAGTATTGGAGTAGTCATCCGCATGTTGAAGGATATACTGCACGCTACGGCATCTTGCTTGACATGGTGGGCGGAACCGATGCACGCTACTGCTACGAAGGCGTTTCGCTCCGTTATGCCCGCGATGTGACCTTGCGCCTTTGGGATGCAGCCCAACGTGCAGGTGCCGGCAATCTCTTCCTGCAGCAGGAGGGAGGCTATGCGCAGGACGACCATGTGCCGATGAATGAGGTGGCCGGCATTCCGACGGTCGACATCATTCCCTTCGTGGAAGGAGAGCACACTTTCGGTGCCACATGGCACACTGTTTCTGACACGCCTGAAAATATTTCACGCGAAACGCTGCGTGGAGTGGGACAAACGCTCCTGCAGATGATTTCAGAAGAGAAATGAACCCATGTGACAGGTTTCACATGAAGTGATACCCTGACGCAATTCCGGTGCATGAACCCCGCGCCGATGTCAATCAATGAAATTCAACAGCAATGACCATCAACGAAACCCAAGACGAAATCATAGAAGAATTCTGCGAAGTGGACGACTGGATGGACCGCTACCAACTTCTCATCGACCTCGGTGAGGAACAGCAGCCCCTGCCCGCTTCCGAAAAAACGGAACAGAACCTGATCGACGGATGCCAAAGCCGCGTATGGCTTGTTTGTGACGAGCACGACGGATTGCTCGACTTCCGCGCCGAGAGCGATGCGCTTATCGTGAAAGGTATTGTCACGTTGCTCATCCGCGTAGTAACGCACCACACGCCGCAGGAGATTCTCGATGCCGATCTCTACTTTATTGACCGTATCGGACTGACCGAACATCTCTCTCCCACCCGTTCCAACGGTTTGTTGGCCATGATCAAGCAAGTACGTATGTACGCCTTGGCATATAAGACCAAACTTGGAGCTTGACTTAGTCAATAGATATTGCTATTCGTCAATCAAATCTGTTTGATTATGAAGAAGATAGTTTATGTTGCGGCACTTTTTGCAGCTTTCGCCTTCGCTTCCTGCGCAGGAAACAAGACATCTGACCAGAATGGAGCGACTGCAGATAGTGTAGCCGTGGACGAACCCGTAGGCGATGCCGCTATTGAGGATGTTGCTGGTGCAGAAAAACTTGCCGATACTTATATGGCGCAGCTTGATGCACTCCTCAAGGAAAAGCATCCGGATGTGGCCAAGTTGAAAGAACTCACTAGCCAAATCGGTGCTGCTGTTGAGAATCTGCAGCGTTCGGGCAATGCGGAAGTGGTCAAGACTTATGCTTCGAAAGTGAAGAATTACCTTGAGGAGAATGCCGACAAACTCCGTAGTATCGATCCGCAGAGTGTGAAGGTGATGGACGTGGTGAATGCCGCGGTCAATCTGCCTCAGTCCGTAAAGGATGCAGCAGAAGCGGGAATTGATGCTGCAAAGAGCGACGGTCAGACTGTCAAGGAGACTATGGAATCTGCCGGAAAGCAAGCTGTGAGTGATGCCAAGGCAGCAGGCAAGCAGGCTGTGGACAAAGCTAAGGCTGATGCCAAGGCCGCGCATGATGCTGCAGTGAAAAAGGCCAACGAAAAGGCCAGTGAAGTGGTGCAGAAGGGTGCCGACAAGGCCAATGAAGCCATCAGCAACGGTCTGAAGAAGGCTTTGGGCCAGTAAGAATGGACTATCCTTTTGAAATGGAAGCCGCAGATAGGGTTTCTTGAAGTCCCCAAAGAATGCTGGCTGATCGTTTTTCTGCTATGGCCAAGCTATAGTTTGATGTGTCGCGCGATAAATCTTTTTTGTCAAGATTGCCTTATGGTGGGCAGTCTTCGAAAAGGATTTATCGCACGACACTTGTTTTTTTTATTATTACAGTCCGGTAAAACTTTTTGGATGCATCAGAATCTCTAGCAATCATGCTAGATGTTCCCTATCTTCCATTTTGGGAGGCTTACTTGCTCTGCCCCATAGCTACTATTTGACCGGCTGTCCGCTAAAATGTG
>ERZ1026892.635-NODE-635-length-16230-cov-19.466646_pt1 | contig 16230 bp, 10 predicted proteins | sample MGYA00380176_ERZ1026892 | MGnify/ENA primary metagenome ERZ1026892 (study PRJEB33269, sample SAMEA4719812) | human gut metagenome | biome: human-associated habitat; feature: organic feature; material: feces | place: Cameroon | collected 2013-10 ... | reverse complement strand
CTTAACACCCATTAACCAAATATCCTAACTTGATTCCTGGGTGCAAAGGTAAAAGATAATACTGGTGCCTTTAGAAATTGCACCAATCTTGAAGAAATCATATTCCACAATTGTGAGAAAATTGGAGGAAATGCTTTTTACCAATGTAATTCTTTGCAAGAAATCACATTGCCAAAGAATCTGAAGCATGTTGGAAGCTATGCATTTAATTACTGCAGTCAGCTTAAGGACATTATCCTTCCTAGCGAAGTTGAAACTATCAGCGACCATGCTTTCGAATTCTGCGGCAACCTGTCATCGATTCAGTTTCCACCATCATTGAAGCGCATCGAATCTTATGCGTTCAGAGACTGTAGCAAGCTTAGCAGCATCAATCTTCCAGGTCTTACAAGCATCTCAGAAAATACCTTCTCTGGTTGCAGCAACCTGACAGAAATAAAGCTTCCTAGTACTTTGGAGCGTATCGGCAACAATGCATTCGAAAACTGCAGCAACTTGAACAAGGTGTATACTTACACCGTCTTGCCGATCAATATCGACCAGAATACATTTACTAACTTCAAGGCTACTACTCTCTATGTGCCAACCCAGAGCTACGACAACTACTACTGGAGCACACAGTGGGGACAGTTTAAGGAAATCAAGGAGTTTGATGAGCCTTATACCTATATCTATCTCGACAACGAGTTTACACTCGAAAAGAGATTCGAAGGTACTCCGGATATCGACATCAAGAACAATGGTGCTCTTACCGTAAACGGAAAGGATAACCAGGATGCAGGCGAAGTAACCGTTAAGGGAGATGGCAACAGCTCTGCCGGAACACTGATTACAGACGGCAATCTGGATGCCAAGAAACTGAGATTCGACATCACTGTCAATGCCAACCAATGGTATTTCTTCAGCTTCCCATTCGATATCAACCTCGCTGACATCAAGACACCTGGCAAATACGTGTTCCGCAAATACAACGGTTCACTCCGTGCCGACCAGGGTACAGGCGGATGGGTTGACCTGGCTAGCGACGAAACTACACTCAAGCAGGGCGTAGGCTATATCTTCCAGACTGCCCAGAGCGGTAACCTCACCCTGAGAGTAACCAAGGAGAAGTTCGGAAAACTGGATGCCAACAACATCGTGAAGGATCTGAGCAGCTATCCATCTGCCGACGAGCAGAACGCAAGCTGGAACTTCATCGGTAACCCACAGATCAGTTACATGGATGCAGCTTCCCTCGGCTACGACGCTCCTATCACCTATTGGAACGGAAATTCCTACGAGGCTGTGCGCCCAGGCGACGACGAGTTTGCCCTCCAGCCATTCCAGGCATTCTTCGTACAGAAGCCAGTGGATGTAAGCAACATCGAGTTCAAGGCTGAAGACCGTATCACCAAGAGCGAGAGCATCAACAAGCAGAACAATGCACGCGCCAGAAGAATCGGTCGTGGCATCAACCCAGAGCGTCTGCTCATCAACCTCACCCTGAGCGACGGCAACCATACCGACAAGACCCGCGTGGTATTCAACGACAAGAAGAGCCAGGCTTACGAGCTGGATTGCGATGCAGCCAAGTTTGCTGCCATCAACGATGCCCCTCAGTTCTATACCATCGAGGCAAAGGCAGGCAACCTCGCCATCAACGAACGACCAATGGGTAGCGTGAAACTCGGTTTCGCTGCCAAGAAAGCAGGCAACTTCACCATCTCTGCCAAGAGAATGGACCAGCCTATGCTCCTGCAGGACAACCAGACAGGTGCTACTTACGACCTGACAGAAGGCGACTACCAGTTTGCTTCCAACGCCGGAACCTTCGAAAACCGTTTCGTTCTCGTTCCTAGCAGAGGCACCACAGGCATCGCCGACATCGTGAAGAAGACCGGTATCAACATCATGCCAACCGATGCAGGTATCAACCTCAACGGCGTAAACGGCAAGAAGGTTACCATCTATGCTGCCGACGGCACCATGCTCGCATCGCGCACCTTCGACGGCATGCTCAACCTGATGAAGGGAGTATACATCGTAAAGATAGACAACCTTTCAACCAAGGTGATGGTGAAGTAATCATACGCAGAATGATCAATGGAAATAAAATTCGAGCCTATGAAAAGAATCATCATCCATAGCGTCACCACATGGCTGCTGCTCTTCCTGAGCAGCACCATGCTGATGGCAGCTCTGCCAGACGACGACTTCAACCCCGTAAACCCACCCGACCCGATGATGAAATACAAGGTGGAGGTGGCGTATTCGGAATACGGATATACCTCGGGAGGCGGAACCTACAACTGGGGAGACGAAGCCTACATCAGTACTTCTGCCAACAACGAGAACTATCAGTTTGCCTACTGGCTGAAAAACGGAGTGAAATACTCGGAAGAATCCTCCTTTATATATAAGGTGGAAGAATGGAACGTCAAGTTCGAGGCGGTTTACGACTACAAGCCGGTGAGTCCGAGCGACCCTCAGCCCATGAACCGATACCGCCTCTATCTGACCACAGACGATGAGGGCAACTGCTCCTTCAACCGCACCAGCGGCGAAAAGGTGGAAGCGGGAAGCTTCGTCTGGCTGTCGGCATATCTCAGTTCGGGTTACATCTTCAAGGGATGGTACCTGGGAGACAAACTGATCAGCACAGACCAGGACTTTCAATACGAGATGCCTAAGCAGAACGTTACGCTCAGGGCACACATCGTATACAGTCCGAGCAGTCCGAGCGACCCGGGCGGAACGGGACAGGGCAACGTAGACAACAGTAGCGGAATCGATGAAGTTACCCTAAGCCCATCAGCCTGCTCCAACCGCATCTACCAGTTGGACGGAACGAGCGCTGCCCAGCTCCAGAAGGGCAAGGTCTATATCAGAAACCACAAGAAATTCATCGCCAGGTAAGCTGGCGGTGAATTTTCTGCAAATGATAATAAACTAAACTTGATAATATGAAGAGAAAACTTTTACTCTTTTGTATCCTGGCTTTTGCGGCGATAGCTGTGTCGGCCCAGAACAACCTGGTGATCAGAAACTTCAAGTATGACCAGTATGACCAGACAGCCAACCTCAAGGGAACACAAAAGAAAGACAACAACGGCAGGACGGCAGCCCTGCTCAAGATTGAGACCAATCTTGACAACCTCGCCTTCGACGGCGGAAGTTATGGTATCGTAACCACCCAGCACAAGACGGGACAATGGTGGGTTTATGTGCCGGAACGTGCACAGAAGATTACCATCCGACATCCTAAGTATGGTGCCTGCGAGTATTACTACCCATCGGAAATCAAGGCGGCAAGAACCTACACCATGAAGCTTACCCTGGAAGGTATGGATGTTGCCCTGGAAGCTTCGGTGGCTGGTGCTACCATCACCGTGGACGATGAGAAGATAGGAAAGACCCCACAGACCGTCTATCTATCTTACGGCATCCACCACATCACAGCCCGAAACGGCAACATGTACTATGACAGCAACGTGAACATCACTAAAGAAAGTCCGAAATCGCTGAAGCTGCAGATGCAGGATGAAGACCTGCTCTACGGAACCGTGAACCTGACCGTAGCCGACGGCGCCGACATCTACTTCGACGGCAAGAAGGTGGGAACGGGTTCCTGGTACCAGCGTCTGAAATACGGCACCTACGTGGTGGAAACCCGCAAGAAGAACTGCGAGAACCAGACCACATCCTTCGAGGTGGAAGCCAAGAAAGACAAGACCATCGAGGTGAAAGCCCCTATCCCATACACCGGTTCCCTCTTCGTGGTAAGCAGTCCGAAGGTGGTGGGCATCTACAACGACATCAAGCTCCTCTCGGAGAACGGTTTCGCCAAGCTGCCTATCGGAACCAACGAAATCACCTACAGACACGAAGGCTACCGTCCGCTCACCAAGACCTACAACGTTTTGCGTGATGCCGAAATCAACGATACCATCAAGCTCAAGCCAATCACCTATCTGAAGAAGACGGGCATCTATGCCGGCGTTGCCTTCACCTACGGCGGAAGCACGATGGGCGTAACGGGAACCATCGGCCTCAACATCTCCAACTTCGACCTTCAGGCTTCCTACACCATGGGCCTGGGAAGCAGCGACGAGGTTTACTGGTATTCCAAGGAAACCAACGTGCAGCAGGAGATAGACACCTACAAGCTCAACAGCTTTGCCGTGAAACTGGGTTACCAGTTCCCGCTGAGCATGCGTGTGGGCATCACTCCGCAGATAGGCTATCTCACCCAGATGCTCAAGAGCGACGGCAAATATGCCGACGGCACATCCTGCGGTTCCTTCACCATCGGTGCCAAACTGCTCATCGCCCCCGTGTCTCATCTCTGCATCCTCCTCAATCCGGAGTATGCCATCCCAAACAAGAAGAGCGACACCTATAAATCGGTGGCTGATGTGGGCGGATTTGCCGAAGGCGGCTTCTATGCCCATGCCGGCATCCTCGTGAATTTCTAAACTTAATATATTAAAATAGGTATATATGAAGAAACTACTATATAGCAAGAGCATGGCATTCGCCATTCTGATGGCTCTGGCTGGCACCATGCAGTCGTGCACCGAGAAGGAGGAAGAGGATGTCTATGCTTCTACGAAGATTGACTTCAATGTAACGGTTTCACCTTCGAGAGTAGACTTGCCTGCCCGCAATGCATCACAAGAGATTCAGGTTACTGCCAACACGGCATGGGGCGTAAGCTCGGATGTTACCTGGGCACACGTGAGCGCAAGCAGCGGCATTGCCAACGGATCCTTCACCGTGACCCTGGACGACAATACCTCGCTGGAGGCACGCCAGGCTATCATCACCCTGACTTACGGAACCGAGAAGAAGACGGTGACCCTGAACCAGGCGGCTGCCAAGGCTACCCTATCAGCCAACGAGGTGAGTCTTGCTGCCAAGAACGCCAGTCAGGAAATCAAGGTAACAGCCAACACCACCTGGAGCGTGGAAACAGAGGCTGAATGGATTCACCTGAGCGCTACCGGCGGCACAGAGAACGGCACCTTCACCCTGACCCTGGACGACAACAAGAGTCTGCAGCCTCGCCAGGCTACCATCGTGGTGAACTATGGCAAGGAGGGCAAGGAAATCATCACCGTGAACCAGGTGGCTGCCGATGCCACTGCCTTCGGCAAGGTGCAGGTGAGCGGTATCACCCGATATGAGGCTACCGTGGCAAGCAGTTTCTCGGCGATGTTCGAGGTGCAGGAATACGGCGTGGTTTACTCTTATGTAAACAAGGAGCCTGTAATCAGCGAGGACGACCGCAACACCCTGAGCGTCAAGGTGGGTACGGCACCGGCAAGCCAGGGAAGCATCTCCACCAAGCTGAGCAATCTGAAGTCGGCTACCACCTATTATCTCCGCTTCTATACCCGCGGTCCACTCGGCATCGAATACAGCCCAGTGACCACCTTCAAGACCGAGGGTCAGACACCAAGCGAGGGCGACCATCAGACTCCAGAGATATAAATCATCTAACGAAAGAAACAGAAATATGAAAAATAGATATGTATTATTCATGATAGCCTGTCTGCTGGGCATCCAGCTCTGCGGCTTCCAGTTTTCGGGAAGTCAGCTTCATGCTGCCAACATGCCGGGCAAGCCAACAGGCAACGAGCGCATCTTCCTGCACCACCAGGGAGCCGTGAGCCTCTTTGCCGCAGACAAACTGAAAGAGGCGGTGGAGGCAAGTGCAGATGGCGACACCCTCTTCCTCACCAACGGCAACTACGGTTTCCAGGCGATGAGCAACGGCAAGGAAATCTACTACGGCGCCAAACCGATTACCATCAGCAAGAGCGTCTGCATCGTAGGCGAAGGAGAGGATACCTACATCGGTGCACTCGCCATCGACATCACGGATGCCAAGAAGGAATGCCACCTCTACGGCATCAAGTCGAACCTTGCCATCGGACAAAGTCTCGCCAAACTGGATATCCAGAAGAGCTATGTGCTGCTCAGCATCAATGCCAGCATCGACGATACACAGCTGAAATCCAGCAAGCTGAACCTGAACATCAACGGATGGAGCACAGAACTGAAGGCTTTCCGTGCAGAAAACTGTCTCATCAACAGCTGCAACTTCGGCATCGTTGATTCCGACAACTTGCACATCAGTATGAACCACTGCAACATCTACGAACTGGGAGGAAGCGGCGATGACGGCGACGAATACATGAACAGTTTCAAGGGCGACATCAGCAACTCCATCATCGACCACCTGAAGGCGGTGGAAGGAGAGACCCGCTATTTCGACCCAGCCGTAACCCTGACCAACGTGCTGGTGCGCAAGACATCGGAAGCCTACAATCCGTTTAAGATCTGCAAGCAGACCGACAGTTTCGCCCTGCTCTCTAACGATGAGATTCTCGATACCACCGGAGCCTGCCGCTGGACCACCGAGACGCTGACCTCGAAGGGATGCATCGGAAACGACAACACGGTGATGGGCGCCCTGGGAGGAACCACTCCTTACTCGCTCACCCTCGAAGCACCCCAGCTTCAGAATCCGGTGCTCGATATCAACAGTTCCAATCATAAACTCATGTTTAATCTCGACATAAAATGATGAACAGACTCTATAAATTCCTCTGCATCTGTGGCATGATGCTGACAGCTACAGTAAGCCATGCAGCCACAACAGCCGACGAGGGCAGAATCTTCCTGCAGCACCAGGGCGTCATCGCCCGCTCCTTTGCGCCGGACGAGATGGCAAAGGCCATCGAACAGGCTGCCGAAGGCGACACCCTGCTGCTGGCCAACGGCAACTACGCCAGCAAGTTTACCATCAGCAAAAGCATCTCCATCATCGGTACCGATGCTTCCTACATCAACTGCCAGAACAGCAGCGACTGCATCGAAATCAAATCTCCGGGCAAGGACTCGCTGAAGGTGAACCTGGAGAACCTCAATGCCACCTCCAGCAACGGACTGCGCATCGAGTTCTACAACGAGATGGAAGACGGCACCTACTATACCCTCGCCCATCCCGTGAAGCTCACCCTGCAGAAGAGCCGCATCCTGGAATTCAGAACCAGCCATGCCGACATCGCTGCGGTAAACATCGAATGCCGCCGATGCCTGGTATCCTACATGACTTCCCTGCGCACACCAGCCAAGGCATCCTTCTACAACAGTGAGCTTATCAACCTGGGCGACTGCGACAATATCCGCGCCAACCACTGCTACATCAAGAACCTCTGCGGAGCCGACAACTCGCTGATTACCAATTCCATCATCGGAAACATCAGCAACACCGACTTCAACGGCAACCCGGGCAACGGAACCAGCGTGGTAACCAATTCGCTCTACAACGCCACCGACCAGGTGTATGCCCTGCAGGACTGCATCCTCATCAAAGAGTCACTTTTGGGAACTACGATTCCGTTTACCTGCAAGTTCACCAGGGAGCAGCTGGCAGCCAGCAGTTATCTGGGTACCGACGGCACCGTGGTGGGCATCTTCGGCGGCAGCATTCCGAGCAACATCAGCGATGCAGCCACCCTGCTTGCCCCAACCAACCGTCCGCAGATAACCAATGCATCGGTAAACTGGGACGACACCAAGACCAAAGTAAAAGTGAACGCAAAAGTAACCGCAAAATAAAAGATTATGTGGAAGACATTATTTACAACAGCACTCCTCGGATGCATGACGCAAGCTGCCATCGCCGACAACCAACAGGGCAACTATACCTACTGGATTGACAACGACATCCAGAACGCCAAGACTGCCCAGACGGCTACAGGCAATCTCTCTAACGAGATAGACATCGCCGGCTATGCACCAGGACTCCATACACTCAACATCCGCATGAAGGCGAAGGACTGCAGCTACAAATACTACTGCTACAAGTTCTACATCGCCCCATCGGAAAAGCCAGACACGACTCCGGAGGCAGAGGCAAGCCTCATCGGATATAAATACGGATTCAACGAGTCGGTGACAAACGTGAAGCTCGACAACCTGAAGGAAATCACCTTCACCAACACCCTCTTCGACATCCCTGCCCCTACCGAGTTTGCCAAGGTAGAAGACGGAAAGTTCTCCATCGACAAGGCGAGCAGCACCGTGAAGATGAGCCGGGAAAGCGAGCTCAACTTCAGCATGCAGTTTCAGGGAAGCAACCGTCAGTGGAGCAATATCCTGCACAAGGATACCGTGATTGCCGACAACATCAACAGGCAGGCGGTGGAGCTGAAGCCATACAGCAGCATCAGTCTCGACAAGATAGGCAGGGGCGACTTCCATGCCGTGAAGTTCACCATCGACAAGGCGAACACCTACTATCTGGTTTCTTCCAAGGCGAGCAGAATAGCCCTCTACAACGAGGACGGAACCGAGATGCAGCGCTTCAGCGAAACTGAGACCCAACAGGGCAAGGCCACCTATTTCAATACGGGCACCTACTACGCCGTGGTTTACAACCTGGGCAGCAACACCAGTCTGCGCCTCTCTGACAAGCAGAATGCAATGCCTACACCGGTCATCAACTACAAGGACGAGATGCTGAGCATCTCATGCACCGATGCCGACGCCAAGGTATACTATACTCTCGACGGAACAGAGCCTAATGCCCAGAGCCAACTCTACAAGGAGGCATTCAAGCTCGACCACAACGCCACCGTCAAGGCGATAGCCATCGGCAAGGACTGTGCCGACTCCTATATCGCCACCTATCAGATAGACAGCTATGCCGTGGCAGCGCCAACCATCAGCTACAGCAATCTGCACATCAGCATCACCACCCCTACCGCCGATGCCAAGATTTACTATACGCTGGACGGCACCGAGCCTACCAGCAAGAGCAATCTCTATACCGGTCCGGTGGAGCTGAAGAAGAACTGCACCGTGAAGGCGATAGCCCTGCGCAACGATTACCACGACTCGCCGGTTACCACTTATCAACTGAATGTGGATAACCTGATCTGTGCCGTGCCAACCTTCAAGCGCACCGGCAACAAGCTGGAGCTTTCCACCGCCACTGCGGGTGCCAGCATCTACTACACCACAGACGGAACGGAACCTACCACCCAGAGCCAGAAGTATGACAAGGCGATTGATATCCAGCACAATGGAACCATCAAGGCACTGACGGCGATGGACGGGCATATCACTTCTGCCACGGCTACTTTCGTAATCAGCGACATGCAGGCAGCGGCTCCGGTGATGAGCATCGTAGATGATAAACTGGTGATTTCGTGCAGCACCCCAGGTGCGGTTATCCACTATGAGATTGGCGAGGACAAGGAACCTTCGGAGTCTTCTCCTATCTATACCGAACCTATCGAGGTGACGGAGAACATGACTGTGAAGGCTATCGCCTTTGCCAAGGACTTCAACACTTCGGATGTAGCCATCTTCAGTCCATACGTCTGCAAGGTTCCTACCTTCAACGTATCCAACAACCTGCTGACCATCGCTTCGGAAACAGAGGGGGCGGAGATTTACTACACCAGCGACGGCACGACACCAACCGTGAAGAGCCAGAAATATACGGGTCCTATCAGCCTCAACCACAACGCCACCTACAAGGCGATTGCCGTGAAGGACGGTCTGCTGGTTTCCGTGGTAAACAGTTATACGGTGGATTACTTCAAGGCATCCGAGCCAACCTGCACCTTCGCCGATGGCAAGCTTACCATCAGCAGCAACATGGCAGGAGCCGTGATTCATTATGAGATAGGCGGTTCTACCCCAACCAGCAGCTCTACCATCTATACCGATGCATTGACGCTGACCGACAACCGTCCAGTGAAGGCGATGGTAACAGCAGAGGGCTTCAACAGTTCGGAGGTGATGACCTATGTTCCTGACTATTTCGCCTGCGAGCCTGTAAAGGAGGCTTCCTATAACGGAAGAATCGTGAAGCTCGATGTGCCTACCGAGGGTGCAGCCATCTACTACACCACCGACGGCACCGAACCAAGCGACGCATCCTTGCTTTACGACGCAGAGGCAGGCATCCAGATAGATACCCTCTGCACCGTGAAGGCTATCGCCATGAAGCAGTGGCTCAACCCATCGAAGGTGGCATCCTATACTCCTGCCTATTGCTACAACGGCAAGACGGCAAGTCTCACCGAGGCGGGCAATCTGGCGAAGGCGATGGAATGGTGCAACGGTGAACCTGCGGGCAACACGCTCCAGGTAGTGGGCAGCCTCAACGCCGAGGACATCGCCCTGATTGCTTCCTTCGAGAAGCTGCAGCATCTGGATCTGGCGAAGGCGAACATCAAGGGCTGCAACGAAGGCGGAAAGGCCGTAGGCGATAACACCCTGGCAGACCAGGCATTCGCCAACATGAATCTGAAGACCGTCAGTCTGCCTGCATCGCTCACCGCTTGCGGCAAGCAGTTGTTCAGCAACAACAGGAAGTTGGCTGCAGTAACCTGGAATGCCAACATCAACATCGCCGCCGAGGTATTGGATGGCATCAACAATCCAAACCTCCTCTTGTATGTAAATGCCAAGAGTTTTGCACCAGCCACCCTGAAGAACGTGGTAGCTGCGGGCGTAGCCGAGTCGATTACGCTGAGCGACATCGCCGATGGAGAAGCATCCGACGGTGCTTTCTTCTGTCCTTCATCCTTCGTGGCAAAGAAGATTACGTATACCCGTAACTTCCAGCAGACCACGGTGATAGGAACCAGCGAGGGCAACGAGACGATTTCCCTTCCATTCGATGTGCAGGAGATGACGCACGAGACCAATGGCAAGATAGCGCCATTTGCCAAGGGCTTGCCGACGGGCGAGGCGAAGCCATTCTGGCTCTACGATTTGAGTCAGGGTGCAGCCACCTTTACCCGTGCTGCCGATATCCAGGCATACAAGCCATACATTATCTGTATGCCTAACTCGGAGTATTATTCTGATGAATACATCCTGGCTGGCAAGGTTACCTTCTCTGCCGAGAACGCTAATATTGCGGTGACCCGCAATGAGGTGGAGAGCAATGGTCAGAAGGATTTCGTCAGCAACTTCGAGCAGTTGTCGCAGCAGGATGGTGTGTATGCATTGAATGTTGGGGAGGCGTACCAGGATTACAAGCCGGGCAGTGTCTTCGTAAGTGATGCCTTTGTGGTGCATCCGTTCCAGGCGTATATCCAGAATGTAACCACCACGGCATCCCGTTGCCTGGCCGTCTTCGACGAGGCAACCACCTCCATCGAGTCGATTCCGATGAAGCAGGTAGCGGGCCTGGAAGCATGGTCAGTAGGCAAGACGCTCTATATCCACAGCGACATCACGAGATGGGTGAACATTTTCTCAACGAAGGGCATGCTCATCAAGACCGTGAAGATTGCAGCCGGAGAAACAGAAAGCATAGAGTCTCTGCCATCCGGAGTGTATATTGTGAACCAGAAGAAGATAGCTATCAAATGATAGTCCATCCCGATTATCTGGGATTTAAGCGATGAAATAAGAGGGTGTGGCTTGTGCCACACCCTTTTTTTTTGATGGAAAATGAAATTGAACCAAATTGAACCAATCCACTTTCGTTTTTTTTTCGTAACTTTGCCGGCGAAAAGGTGATATTAGGCGAAAAGCCTATGAACTAGCGAATGATAATAAAAACAACTTAATAAAACGAACGGCTTATGACATAAGAATACTTCGACATCATCGAGCACATCCTTTCTTGCTCCTGTTCGCCCCCTCCGGGGACGCTTGGAGAGAGTGTGACTGCTACCCGCAGGTTCCATTCCCTTCGGTCATTCCACCAGCGGTTATTCACATTCGCCCCCTTTGGGGACGGGAAATGGCACTGGAGAAATTCAATTAAGAATAAAAAACAAAATTAATTAAACAAAGAAATATGAAACGATTTTTTACATTAACACTGATGCTTTTCTGCTTCATATTGCATGGCTTCGCATTCGATTATACGGATGAGAATGGCGTAACATGGACATGCGGCAGGACCACCTCAGAATATGATGAAGAAACAGCAACTTATAAAAAATACGCGAGTCTTACTGGTGCCTCAAATTATGGGGCAGAAGTTGTTGTGCCTGAAAAAGTATATGATGGAGAAACAGCTTATACTGTTAATTATTTATACTACACATTTAAAGATTCGAAAGTTATAACCAAAGTAATATTACCAAAAGATTCTGTCACAATAGAAACAGCCTTTAGTAATTGTTATAATTTGGCTGAAGTTGTCAATTCACAATACATTACTAAATGTTGTATGGGAGCTTTTGAATATACTAGTCTGACCTCAATAGACTTAAGCAACTGTAAATATGTTGGTGGCTTTGATAGTAGCAAAAAATTAAAAACTGTTATCCTTAAAGCTTGTAATACTATCGAACAAAGAGCTTTCGTTAATTGTACAAATTTGGTTTCCTTAGGAGAAACGGCTAGCATTACTTCTATTGGTTCTGAGGCATTTAATGGATGTGAATCATTATCTTCAATTGATTTATCCAACTGCTCATCATGGCCAAACTATAGCGTTTTTGAAAATTGTAAAAGTCTAAAAGAAATAAAACTCCCAAGTACTCTAACAGAAATTCCTCCAGCGTTATTCTATGGTTGTACTGGACTTACAAGCTTTGATTTTACTAATATTACAAAAATTGGTAGCTCAGCATTCGAAGGAACAGGACTTACTAGCGTGGTTATTCCTGCGTCGGTAAAAGATATTGCAGATAATACTTTCAAAAATTGCAACAATCTGAAAAGTGTTGATTTAGGGAATATAAACACCATCGGTAGCTCAGCATTCGAAGGCTGCAATATAGATAGCCTAACTATTCCAGCAACTATTAGCTCTATCGGATATAATGCTTTTCCTGAAATAAACTATATCACTATCAACGCTACAAAAGTACCATCACTTGGCAGTTCTTTCGGACAAAATGTAGTTGTATTGGTACCAGAAGAATTACTCAATGCTTATAAAACAGCTGATGTTTGGAAAGATTTTGCTGGTCAAATCTTTGCTATTGGAGCAAAATTAGATTATGATGTTAAAACGACAGCCCAGGACAATGCGCCTGGTTTGTTGCAGCAACTTGATAGAAGCAACTTGAATAATATCGTATCACTGAAGGTTAGCGGTACGATTAATGGCTATGACATTATGTTGTTCCGCAACAAGATGGATAATCTGCATCATCTTGATTTGTCAGATGCTGATATTGTGGCTAATCCATACGAGTATTATCAAGGCAACTGTACTCAAGATAGCATCTTGGGAGAGAATTCTTTCTCTCGTTTAGATAAACTCATATCTGTAAAATTGCCAAATAGCGTCAAACAAATCAAAGAAGCATTTCTTCAATGCCAGAATTTGACATCTGTTACTTTACCAGAAAATCTTATCTGCCTAGATACTAATTCTTTTGATCATTGCATTAAACTTAAAGATGTCGAAATCAAGTCATGTCAACAGATTAAAGATTGGGCATTTTGTTTTTGCACTTCTTTAAAGAGTATAATTTTGCCAAATAATTTAAAAATTATTGGTTCTGGCAGTTTCAGAGAATCAGCTCTAGACTCTATTATAATTCCAAACAGTGTGGAAGAAATTGGAAACGGTGCTTTTTATTATTGTGTTAATTTAAAATACGCTTCATTTCCTCCTTCACTAAAAAGTATTAATTCAAGTGCATTTCAATATTGTTCACTTGATAGCATAGCTCTCCCTGGTCTTAAATATATTGGTGACTGGGCGTTTTCCGGCAATCAAAATCTGAAAGAACTACGAGTACCTAGTACTCTGGAAAAGATAGAAAATGGAGCATTCTCTGGTTGCAATCTCGAGAAGGTTTACGCTTACACCGTACTCCCTATCTCAATCAACCAGAATACATTCAGTAACTTCTCAAACATCTCTCTCTACGTCCCAACCCAGAGCGTGGATAACTATTATCTCAACACGCAGTGGAGCCAGTTTAAGGAGATACATGAGTTTAATGAACCTTATAAATACTTCTATCTCGACAAGGAGTTTACACTCGAAGACAAGCGATTCGACGGAACACCGGATATCGATATCAAGGAAGACGGAGGATTGAAGGTGGATGGAAAGGATAACCAGGAGGCAGGCGACGTAACCATCAAGGGCGACGGCGATAAAGGAAACTCAGGTACCCTCATCACCGACGGCAACCTCAACGCCAAGAAGATGAGATTCGATATCTCTGTTTCTGATAACAAATGGTACTTCTTCAGCTTCCCATTCGATATCAAACTCTCTGATACCAAGGCTCCGGGAGAATACAAATGGAAGATGTACGACGGTTCTATCCGCGCCGACCAAGGCAGCGGCGGATGGGTTAATCTGCCAGATAACGAGGAATGGCTCAAGCAGGGCAAGGGATATATCTTCCAGACCAATAAGGCAGGTACTCTCACCCTCAAGGTAACCAAGGAGAAGTTTGGACAGCTCGATGCCAACAACATCATGAAGGAACTCGACGTGTTCCCTTCTGGCAACAACTTCGATGCCAGCTGGAACTTCATCGGTAACCCTCAGACCAGCTACTACAACGTGAACGACCTCGGCTACGAGGCTCCTATCACCGTTTGGAACGGAAACTCTTACGAGGCTGTACGCCCTGGCGACGATGACTACACCCTGCATCCATTCCAGGCATTCTTCGTGCAGAAGCCTACCGCTTCTAGCACCATCGAGTTCAAGGCTGAAGACCGACTCACCAAGACCGGTAGCGAAATCAGAGCACAGGAAACCAAGGCAAGAAGACTGGCTCGCGGATTCGTTCCTAGCCGTATGATCATCAACCTGAACGTAAGCGACGGTTCACTCAGCGACAAGACCCGCGTGGTATTCAACGACAAGAAGAGCCGCAACTACGAAATGGATTGCGATGCAGCCAAGTTCATGACTCTGACTAATGCTCCTCAGCTCTACAGCGTGGAAGGCAAGGGTACCAAGTTTGCCATCAACGAACGTCCTATGGGTAGCGTTCAGCTCGGCTTCACCGCCAAGAAGTCTGGAACCTTCACCATCTCGGCAGTGCGCATGGACCAGCCAATGTTGCTGAAGGATAACGTGGCAGGTATCACCATCGACCTCACCAACGGCGACTATGAGTTTACCAGCGAGGCTGGAACCTTCAACAAGCGATTCCTGCTGACACCAAACAGCAGCGTAACCAGCATCGCCGACGTAGTGAAGAAGACTGGCGTGAACATTCTGCCTACCGAAGAGGGCATCCAGATTAATGGCTGCAACGGCAAGAACGTAGATGTTTATAACCTCAACGGCGCCCAGGTAGCTTCAAGCAACAGCGACGGAATGCTCCGCCTGTCAGCCGGCATCTACATCGTCAAGGTGAACGGCATGAGCACCAAGGTGATGGTAAAGTAAAGCCGCAGCAGGTTATATATATAATAAGGTATAGTCAGAAAATCGAATGATCATGAACAGACTATTAAGATATCATATCCTGGCATGGCTGCTGCTCCTCGTGGGCAGCGGTCAGCTTGGGGCAACCACCCCCGATTTCGACCCTCCTGCTCCACCCGAACCCTATCTGAGATATAAGGTGAACGTGGAAGCGGAGTATGGTTATACTTCGGGAAGCGGCGAATACTTCGAGGACGAGGAGGTACAGATAAGAACCTCCTCATCCAACAGCAACTACTACTTCAAGTACTGGCTGAAGGATGGCAAGGAATACACCACCGACCAGGAGTTCACCTACAAGATGGAGGCGAAGAACGTGAAGTTTGAGGCTGTGTTCGGCTATGACCCTCTTCCACCCGATGAGCCTGTCACCTCGAACCCCTACCGCCTCTACCTGAACACCAACAAGGAAGGCAGTTGCTCGTTCAACAGAACCAGCGGCGAGAAGACTGAGGCAGGACAGGAGGTATGGCTGCAAGCCTATGCCAGTCAGGGCTTCCGCTTTGAGGGTTGGTACGAAGGCGACAGTCTGGTGAGCGAAGAGGCAGGTTTCAACTTCCTGATGCCGGAAGCCCACACCACACTTATCGCCCACTTCGTCTACGACCCGGATGCTCCGGGCGAGCCGCAGAACCCGGGACAGGATGATGTGGAGAACGGCATCTTCGCCCCGACGGCAGATGGCAGAAAGCAACCAGCCGACCGCCGAATCTACGATTTGAGCGGCAGGGAAGTGAAACAGATGGTAAAGGGAAAGATATACATCCGGAACCACAGGAAAATTTTCCCTTAAGTAACAGTTAAAAAATAACTTGGTACAAAAATGCTAAGCAGATTTGCAC
>ERZ1026892.633-NODE-633-length-16260-cov-3.313669_pt1 | contig 16260 bp, 11 predicted proteins | sample MGYA00380176_ERZ1026892 | MGnify/ENA primary metagenome ERZ1026892 (study PRJEB33269, sample SAMEA4719812) | human gut metagenome | biome: human-associated habitat; feature: organic feature; material: feces | place: Cameroon | collected 2013-10 ... | reverse complement strand
GGAGGAGGCTGTCACGTGTTACGGGCAGGCCATCCGCATCCAGCCGCAGTCGGAATGGGCCCTGCGTCGTCTGGCAATGTGTCTGCGAAGGGTGGGGAAGTACGCCGAGGCGGAACTCCACCTGATGGAACTGGAAACGCTCTGTCCTGACGACACGGAGGTGGCGATGCTGCTTGCGGAATGTTTCATCCACGAGAAGATCTTTGACGAGGCTTTCAAGCGGCTTTTCAAGGCTGATTATCTACAACCTGACTCGTCGAAGGTGAAAAGGGCTTTGGCATGGTGTTCGCTGTTGTCAGGCAAATTTGAACAGGCTGAACGCCACTATGCGGCTATTCTGGCGAATGAGCATCTGCGTACGCCCTCGGATTTCCTGAATGCCGGCCACACGGCTTGGCTGCTTGGAGACGTGAAGAAGGCTGTGGAGCGCTACCGTCAGGCGAAAGGCCTGATGAACCGAAATACGGAAGTACAGCGTGGCCGCGGGGCTACCCAAGCGGAAGAGAAGACTCAGGGCGGTGTGTCTGCTCGGGTGCTCTTTGAGGACGATGCGGATTTCCTTTGCTCCATGGGTAAGACTTCCGATGAGTTGCAGATGATGGCCGACTTGGTCGATGGTGGATATGCAGAGGAACGGGAATGAGGTTCCTTCGTTTAGACGACTTCAGAATAACCAATCACTTCAATCAACCAATGAAACTTTTCCATAAACTGGCACTCCTTTTCTTTGTGCCTTGCACAATGGCAGCACAGGCTGACCAGACTGCACTGCAATCGTATTTCGAACAGAGCCTTCAAGGCAAAGCGGGGGAAGCTCCGCACAAGAAGCTGTCGATGAAGAAAGTCGCTCAGATGCGTAACCAGGTCTGGAATGCCTGGAAAGCGGCCAATGGGGCTTTCTCAGAACAGCGTCTGCCGCAACTTCAGCCTTTGTCTGCCCATGTTTCGTCTTCATGGACTTTGCCTGACTCACTCGAACCTTCAGCTGTCATGCCGTTCTACTATGGTTCGAAGGGTGTACGCCCTGAAGCCGGATATCCGCTTTTCATCTATCTTCATGGCTCTGGTCCGAAGGCCAATGAGTGGGCCAACGGTCTGCTCTTCGGAGAACGTTTTGCGGATGCTCCGTCGGTCTATTTTGTGCCTCAGATCCCGAATGAGGGAAAATGGTACCGTTGGTGGCAGCGCAGCAAACAGTTCGCATGGGAGCGCCTGCTTCGTCAGGCTTTGCTTTCTGACAGTATAGACCCCTCACGTCTGTATGTATTCGGCATCTCTGAGGGGGGCTATGGCAGCCAGCGTCTGGCTTCGTTCTATGCTGACTATTGGGCTGGTGCAGGCCCGATGGCTGGCGGTGAACCGCTCAAGAATGCACCTGCAGAAAACCTGGGTCACGTGGCTTTCTCGCTTCGGACGGGGGACAAGGACTATGGTTTCTACCGCAATACGCTTTCGGGCTATGTGCGTGAGGAACTGGACAGTCTTGAGGACCTTATGCCTACGGAATACCGCCATTCTGTCACACTGATTCCCGGTCAGGGACACCATATCGACTATACGCAGACGACACCCTGGTTGAGCCATTTCAAACGGAATGCGTGTCCTTCCCATTTCATCTGGGAGGACTATGACATGGACGGTCGCCACCGTTCAGGGTTCTACAATCTGCTTGTCGAGAAACGTCCTGACAATCAGCGTCGTACACGCTACGACGTAAGCATTTCAAAAGATTCGAACAGGGTGGACATCGTGATTGAAAACGTCAACTACACGACGACACAACGTGATTCGATTTTCGGCATTGAAATGAAATTCTCACGCACGTATGACGTGGCGTCGGGTGGTGCCTTCACGTTGTTCCTCAATGAGGAGCTGGTCAACCTGCGCACACCGGTTCGTGTGTTTGTGAACGGACGTCGGGTCTTCCTTGGAACACCGCGTCTGGATGTCAACAGCATGGCGCGCAGCGTGGCTGCCTTCTACGACCCACGACGCATTTTCCCTGCTGCCATTGAAGTGAAATATTAAATCCTGCGTCCAGCTTCCGATACAGACGAAAGGAAGCTGGAATTCTTCTAGCGTGTTTCTTTTCATCCAAGCATGGCCCATACTTGTTAGAGCCTGCTTGCTATGGAAAGAAACACGCTGTTTCTGTTTACGGGGCGTTTCAGGATAGGCCTGTCATCTTTTCCTCCTTCTTCGAGACCTGGTTCCGTTGCCCAGCTTTCCTTTTCCATACGTACGACCAGCATCACCCGACAGTTTTCCTCGGAGTTTTAGAACGACCATTATGTTTAATAATGATTTCAGGTTAAAGTATTTGGGTCTACAGATGCTCCCCTTTCAGGGAAATTCTTAACTTTGTCACTGTTATGATAGATAAGACAACGATTCAGAGAATCATGGATGCGACGGACATCGTTGAGGTGGTTCGTGAATTTGTGGACATCCGTAAGGCAGGAACCTATTATAAGGGTCTTTGCCCGTTTCACAACGAGAAGACGCCGAGTTTCACGGTGTCACCCGTTCGTCAGCGCTGCAAGTGCTTTTCATGTGGAAAAGGCGGCAATGCGGTCCAGTTCCTGATGGACCTTGAGAATATGACCTATCCTGAGGCCATCAAATGGCTGGGACGAAAGTATGGCATTGAGGTGCAGGAAAAGGAAATGACCGATCACGACAGAGAGTTGCAAAGCGAACGCGAGAGTCTTTTTGTCTTGAATGAATGGGCCAACAACTATTTTCAGGAACTGCTCCACGAGAATGTGGACGGTGTGGCCAAAGGTATGGCGTATTTCCGTTCACGTGGATTCCGGGATGACACGATACGCAAGTTCCAGTTGGGCTATTCGCTCGAAGAACGTGACGCGATGACAAAGGCTGCTTTGGCACATGGCTTCAAGGAGGATGTGCTGGTCAAGACGGGTCTGAGTTATCGTACGGACGACGGACGCTTGCTTGACCGCTACCATGGTCGTGTGATTTTTCCTGTCAACACGTTGTCGGGAAAGGTCGTGGCTTTCGGTGGACGTATTCTCTCGTCGGACAAGAAACTGGCGAAATATGTAAACTCACCGGAGAGTATCATCTATAGCAAGAGCCATGAACTGTATGGCCTCTATCAGGCCCGTAATGCCATCGTCAAGCAGCAAAGATGTTTCCTCGTGGAAGGCTATACTGACGTCATTTCGATGCATCAGAGTGGCATTGAGAACGTGGTGGCGTCATCGGGTACGTCCCTCACAGAGGGACAGGTTCGACTGCTCCATCGCTTCACGCAGAACATCACGATTCTTTACGACGGTGATGCGGCAGGTATCAAGGCGAGTATCAGAGGTATTGACATGCTTCTCTCGGAGGGATTGAACATCAAGGTGTTGCTCCTGCCCGATGGACATGACCCGGATAGTTTTGCGCGTTCACATAAGGCTGAGGAATTCCAGGCTTACATTGATTCGCATCAGGTGGATTTCATTCGTTTCAAGACGAATCTTCTCATGAAGGACAGTGAGGGGGATCCGATCAAGCGGGCGAGTCTCATCACGGATGTGGTGAAGAGCATTTCGGTCATTCCGGACCGTATCGTACGCCAGATGTATGTGCGCGAATGTGCGGGTATGCTCTCTGTCAGCGAAGAGCTTATCATCAACGAGATCAACCAGTTGAACAGGAACGGAGGAAAGGATTCCGCCCAGCATACGCACCCGGGTCAAGCCGAGGAAGAGGCTGCTGCAGCTGCTGCGGCAGAGAGCCAGCTTCAGGCTATGACCACGCATGCCACGCAAGGAAATGCGGAGGAAAGGATGCTTGTAGCGATGATCATCCGCTATGGTGAATGCCCCATCAGATATGCAGGAACGGAAGGTGAGGCGGAACAGACCATGAGCTTGGCTGATTTTGTCAAAGGGAGCCTGGAGGCGGATGGACTGCAGTTTGCCACCCCACTCTTCCAGCGGATTCTGGAGGAGGCATGCGAACACAGCCGAAACGACGCGAACTGGCAGGCTCTCCCCTACTTCACCAAGCATGTCGAACAGGATATCAGCTGTCTGGCTTCTGACCTGGCTGAAGAGAACTTCGTGCTCAGTTCAGGACAGCGCAAACGTTACACGGATGACAAATACCGTCTGGAGGAGATTGTGCCGCGATTGATCAATGATTTCAAGCACTCGATTGTCAAGCAACAGGTCAATGCTTTGCTGCAACAATTGCGTGACCCTCAAGTCATGCAGGATGCGGAGAAGGCTAAAGACATCATGAAGCGCTACATGGAACTTTGCGCCATCGAACGGCAATTTGCACAGATTCTTGGGGACAGAGTGGTCATCGTCTGATGCTTCCGCTTTGTTTTTCCTATGGAACCAACGCAATATTTCGCCTGTAGCGACGTTTTGAAAAGAGTAAACTAACAAGGTGTGGAAGGTCCTTTCCCTCAAGGGGACGAACAGCGGACGCTTGAATCCACCCCTATCTTCATACCATAAACGATTAGTAATGAAAGGAATCGTATTAGCCGGCGGTAGCGGAACGCGCCTCTACCCCATCACGAAAGGAGTCAGCAAACAGTTGATACCTATTTTCGACAAGCCGATGGTCTACTATCCCATCTCGGTGTTGATGTTGGCAGGTATCCGTGAGATTCTGATTATATCCACCCCCCAGGATCTGCCTGGTTTCCAACGACTTCTTGGAGACGGTAGTGATTTTGGCGTGCACTTCGAATATGCAGAACAACCTTCTCCCGATGGTCTGGCCCAGGCCTTCCTGATTGGTGAGGAATTCATTGGTGATGACTCGGTGTGTCTGGTGCTCGGCGATAACATCTTCCACGGAAGTAATTTTGCCACTATGCTTCGTGAAGCCGTTCGTACGGCTGAGGATGAAGGCAAGGCCACGGTTTTCGGCTATCGGGTGAATGACCCAGAGCGCTATGGCGTGGTGGAATTCAGTCCGGAGGGCGAATGCGTGAGCATCGAGGAAAAGCCGGAGCATCCGAAGTCGAACTACGCTGTTGTGGGTCTTTATTTCTATCCGAACAAGGTGGTGGATGTGGCCAAGCAGATCAAACCTTCAGCTCGCGGTGAACTTGAGATCACGACGGTCAATCAGAAATTCCTGGAAGCCAAGGAACTCATGGTGCAGACGCTTGGCATCGGTTTCGCATGGCTGGATACAGGTACGCACGACAGCCTGAGCGAGGCTTCGACGTTTATTGAAGTGATCGAAAAACGTACGGGCTTGAAGATTGCCTGTCTGGAAGGTATCGGCTTGAAGAATGGTTGGGTTTCGGCTGATCATATTCGCGAAATTGCCCAGCCTATGCGAAAGAACCAGTATGGGCAGTATCTGCTCAAACTGACCGAAGAATTGCAGAAAGAACAAGACTGACAAGGACTTGGAATCTTGAGAGATGAGCACAACATGCGGAATCCAGAGAATGGAGGCATGTTGTGCTTCTGCTGATTTTTGTAGGTTACTTTCCTTGATGTTCTTCTCATTCATAAATCAAATGAAACGGGTTTCTGACGTCTGCCCTTTACGATTCTGGGGGTCAGGAACCATCTCCCCCCTATCCTATTTGTACACACTTTATGATGAAACCCTCCACCCTTCTTTTCCGCCGAATGAGCGTTTGTTCAATGCTCTGCTTGTTGCTGTCCATCTTCCCCCTGATGGCTTCAGAGACGGCTTCAGACTGTCAATTACCAGCTGATTTTCAAAGAGTCACGAGATTGTCGGAACTTTCTTCCGGGGATTTTGTCATTCTGGCTGGTATGACGGAAATAGACGGCAGGGGCGATGTGTTCAGTTTCATGTCGAATCGGTTTTTGTCGGATAATCCCAAGAAAATGAAACTCAAGGGATATACGCATGATAAGGGGCTGGAGGAGAATTTCACTTGCGGCAAGGCGGAAGTGGTGTGGAGATACCAGAGGAATGGAGACGGGTCCTGTGCACTGCAGTCGGTTGCTTCTGATGAGTTTCTGGCATGTAAGTCGGAGAGTGCTCTGGGGTTGATGCTCAACAAGAATGCTTCAAGTGCTAACACGAAATGGTATATCTCCCCGAAGGAGGACGGGACGTTTCTCATCTCGGCCTCAAAGAATGGAAACAGGGCTTTGGCTGCCAATGATTATCAAGGTTACAAGTTTGCAGTGTTTGACCACTATGTTTCTTCCCAAGGTTTGTATCTCTACAAGATGGCAGGACGGACGGAGAGTGGATCAGGAAATGCCGTGGTTCCCGCAAATGGGGCTATCGTTGCGATTACTGCTGGTTCAACCGTTGGACTGGCAAACGGAAAAGGGGAAACGAATCTGTCCGCTTTCCTGCTGGCCAATGACAAGCTGACGGAAGATGCTCCTGTCTCGAAATACAAGACGACGACGGCTGGAGGTGCTGCTGACGGTGCGTTCTATCTGACCGAACAGGAATCGGGAAAATATCTTCAGGAGAATCTGTCGCTTGAGGATGTTCCCTGCCCATGGGTCGTGGAGAATGGAAAGCTGGGCTGTCGTACTGCCCAGGATGCACTGCGTACGCTTTGCTTTGACGCTTCGGAGAAGAGATGGAGGATGTGTCTTGATGACGAACTCGAAACGTTATCCTCCGTTCTTTTTCCTCAGTTCCGAGCCATTGAAGACGGTCCCAAGTATACCCTTTCAGGCAATGGAACCCTGGTTTTGAAAGGCGGATGGAGTGGGCAGAAACTTTCTGAAATCAACTGGAAAGATGTGAAATGCCTGGATTTGACGTCAATTTCGTTGCCATTGGAAGTTCTTCCGTTCAAACATTCGTCTGAAACACATAATTTGCCTATCTTTGTAAGTGAAGAAATGGCGAATCTCACTGCGAAGGATTGGCTTTTTGTGGTGAAGTGCGAAAATGGTGTGAACACGCTGTTACGCAAAACGACATTGACCGACCGCGAACCCTTCTTCACGGACAGGGAGATTCAGGTGGGTTCCTCGCAGATGGACTATACGCGCCAGTTTGTCCATCCGGAAGGTTGGCAGACGATTTGCTTACCGTTCTCCGTATCCAAGATTCCATATAACGTGCTTGTGTTTGAACTGACAACGGCGGATGATGCTTCGGCTGAATGCGCAGAAGTGCCCATGATGGAAGCGGGTGAAGCATATCTCGTGAGACTTCGCAACACGACGGGCGATCCCCAGAATGTCACCTTCATGAGCGGAGCGTCGGTACTCTCTGCCCATCCTGATGGAAATGTGCTCCTGAATGGTACTTTCCAATCCCTGACATGGACGACAACTCCACAAGGCGCCTTCCTGCTCAGACAGCATCCGGCATGCTTTATGGGCATCCCTGCCGGTTCCTGTTTACCTCCCTTCCGGGCCTACTTGAAAAGGGGAACAGAATACCAGGCGGGAAAGAACGGAATCCTATTGAATTGCAAAACAAATAAATAACTTCAGATAATGATTATAGCTGTAGATTTCGACGGTACGATCGTTGAGCATAAATATCCTGTAATTGGTAAAGAAATTCCTTTTGCCACTGCCACGTTGCGCCAACTGATGAAGGATGGACACAAGCTTATCCTGTGGAGCGTGAGAGAGGGTGATTTGCTTCAGGAAGCTGTTGACTGGTGTGAAGAGCGTGGAGTCCGCTTTTATGCCGTGAATGCTGACCTCGATGAGGATGGCGCGGATAAGGCTGGTAGCGAGCATTTCAGCCGTAAGGTGAAGGCACACATGTTTATTGATGACCGTAATCTGGGCGGTCTTCCCGATTGGGGAACCATCTACAAGATGATTAGCAAACGCATGACCTGGGAACAGCTGGCACAGAAACAGGCTGAACAAAACACACCTGCCAAGAAGCCTTGGTGGAAATTCTGATTTTCAAAAGCAAGCATGAAGATACTTAGTGCACTTCAATTGAAAGAACTGGATGACTTCACCATCCAGGAAGAAGAGATAACGAGCCTCGACCTGATGGAACGGGCTGCAGGTAAGGTTTCACAGTTCATCCGTGAGACTTATCCTCAAAAGGGACGTCAGATTGTGATTTTCTCAGGCCCCGGAAACAATGGTGGCGACGGATTGGTCGTGGCTCGACAATTAAGTGCTTACGGCTACACGAACATTGAGGTCTACCTCTTCAATACGAGCAATTCCCTCAGTGGGGATTGCAAGAAGAATGCGGAGCGTCTGCAGTCGGACTGTGAGAGTGTCCGCTTCGTGGAAGTTACCCAGCAATTTGAGGCTCCGCAACTGACGACGTCCACTTTGATCGTTGATGCCATTTTCGGCACAGGACTCAACAAACCACTGTCGGGGGGATATGCTGCTCTCACGCAGTTCATCAATTCCACGCAGTCGGAGGTGGTGAGCATCGATATGCCTTCAGGCTTGATGTGTGAGGACAATACGTACAATTCCCCGACATCCATCGTGCAGGCTACGCATACGCTGACGTTCCAACTGCCGAAGCTCTCCCATCTCCTTGCTGACAACCAGAAGTATGTCGGACAGTTGCACGTGCTCGACATCGGTTTGTCGAGCAAGAAGATCAATGAGACTCCCACGCATTTCGAAATTGCGGAACCGAGACGTGTGGCACAGTTGCTCAAGCATCGACCGTTGTTCGGACATAAGGGTACGTTTGGCCACGGTCTGCTCATTGCAGGACAGTATGGCATGGCTGGAGCAGCGATTCTTGCAGCGAAAGCCTGCCTGAGAAGCGGAGCAGGAAAGGTGACCGTACATACGCCCTTGCTCAACAATGATATCCTTCAGGTGAGTGTGCCTGAGGCCATCTTGAGCCATGATGCGGACAGTCATATTTTCTCCTCACAAGTCGCTACGGAAAATTATCAGGCTATTGCCATCGGTCCTGGCATCGGAACCCATAAGCGAACGGCTTTGGCTTTCATCGAACAGGTGAGTCATGCACGGGTGCCACTGGTGCTTGATGCGGATGCCATCAATATCCTTGGCGACCATAAGGGGTGGATTTCACAGGTTCCACCACAGACGGTCTTCACGCCCCATCCCGGCGAAATGCAGCATCTAGGCATTTGCAATCGCGATGCCTACAGCACGCTCATCGAAGCGATCAATATGGCTCAGCGTCATCACTTCTACATTGTTCTGAAAGGACATTTCACGGCTATCTGCCAACCTGACGGACGCGTGCTCTTCAATCCGAACGGCAACTCGGGAATGGGCACAGCAGGATGTGGAGACGTCCTGACGGGCGTCATCACGGGACTTCTCGCCCAGGGTTATTCTCAAGAGGATGCCTGCACATTGGGTGTGTTCCTCCATGGGCTCGCTGGCGACATCGCTGCAGAGGAGAAGGGTGTGTACTCCCTGACGGCTTCTGACGTGATTGAGGCGCTGCCAAAGGCCTTCCTGCAGGTGGGCAAACTGGCAACAACGGAAATGCCCCACTAAAATAGAATCTTACTTCATTCCAACAAATAACGATTGCATATGAAGCGTTTAACCATACTCGCGTCATTGGCCTTTTGTTCATCCATGGCTTTTGCGCAAACGCAAGTTTCAGACTATCGTCCGGGCCTTACGGAGGAGGGTATCACTTATTTCCTTCCCTCGACTTGCGTGAGAGTGGCAATTACTGCCAAGAAAGTTCACCACAAACCAGGAGAGTTCTGCCAATTTGCCGAACGTTTTCTCCGACTGAAGAACGTGGCTCAAACGGAATATGACGAATGGACCATCCAGCAAGTGAATCTTTCCTCTTACGGTGTGGCTGACAAGCAGAAGGCTTATACGGTGAAACTCAAAGCGAAGACTTCCGCTCCCTTTGTGGGACTCTCTGAAGATGGTCGTCTTTTGTCGATCAATACGGAGGCACCTCAGGAGAAGGAGCTCGTCAAGCCCTCCGTGGTGAAGGAAAAGGCCTCTTCTGTGGATCCTTCATCGTTCAAGACGCAGGAAATCCTTCATGCCGGAAGCAGTTCGAAGATGGCGGAATTGACTGCCAATGAAATCTACGACATCAGAGAAAACCGTGGTCTCCTCTCTAAGGGACAAGCGGATTTCATGCCTAAGGATGGCGAACAATTGCGTCTGATGCTTGCCAATCTGGACGAACAGGAAGAAGGTTTGCTCAAGTTGTTCACAGGAACCACGACAACGGAAACCCATACCTTTGTGCTAGATCTGCAACCGAAAGGCGAAACGGAAAAGATGTTGCTTTTCAGATTCTCCAAGTACCTGGGAATCGTAGCGAATGATGATCCTGCTGGTGTACCCTACTACGTGGAAATCAAGGATCTTCACACGTTACCCGAAACAACCGTGGACCCCCAAATGAAGCCCAAGAAGAAAGTGGAGGACGTGAGATATGCCATTCCTGGAAGAGTGAATGTTCGCGTGTTCAACGATACGGACGAATTCGTTTCACAGTCGTTCCCCATGGCCCAATTCGGCAAAGTGGAGCATTTGGGTGGCGAACTCTTCAACAAGAAGAACACGACTCGCATTACCTTCTATCCTGAAACTGGAGGCATCCAGAAACTGGAAGGCGACATGCAGTGAGGAATGTTTTCCCCAACAACACAAAAAGCCAACGTGTCATTCCCTGCGAATGAAGCGTTGGCTTTTTTTAGTTTTCCAGAAGTTCAATATGCGCTACCTTGTCATAGACTTGTAGGCCGTATTGGCGGAATACATCGCGTAGGCGCTGACGCTGCTTCTGTGGCAACGTCACATCCAGCACGATGTGGGTGGGACGATAGAAAGAAAGAATTTCTTCCGGTGTATTCCAGCATCCTCTGCTGATGACGAGTAAACCGATGCTCTTAGCATGTTGTGGGTTATAGGATGTACTAATTTGACGATGAAGCCAGACCATTGTCATCTGTCCGAAAGTAACCACATCGTTCCTTCGGCGTATTTCCTCGTTTTGCCATTGATAAGGGAGATAAAGAGGGTCTGCCCATTTGTTCTTTGCCCAATAGGTGTCACGCACATAGCGCAGTGAATGGGTTGCGGAGTCCTTTGAGACAGAGGAAAGGAGATAGGAACGGCGCGCGCTGGTGACGAAATGGATGTTGGTCACGCGTCCTGTCTGATAAACTTCAATATGGGGTTTGACCCTGTTGGGGCGATTATCGATGAGGACCGACGCACAGCACACACTCAATGCAACAGCGCTCCAGAGGAGCTTTCGATGGTCGCGCAAGGCGAAAAAGCAGAGAAGAAAGGCAACGGAGCATGTTGCGAAGAGTATCGTCGGGAGAGAGGGATATAAATGCCAACATACTCCAGGAATGGCAGTAAAGGCTTGGAGGCCGTTCAGAAGCGTAGCCAAGGTCCATGACAGCACCGGGGCAACTATGCCCTGGAAGAAAGGCAGAACAAAAAAGAGCACGGAAAGGAGCAGTGCCATCGTGGTCAGGGGGATGACAAAGAAATTGGACACGATGGCTATGGGCGAGAAGACATGGAAATAGTAGAGCACAAAGGGCGCTGTGGCCAATTGGGCACTGGCAGAGAGGACGAAGAGTTCCACGGCCCATTTGCTGAGTGCTTGTCTTGTTTTGCGACAGAGCGAACGGGAAAGGGCGTACATCCAGCCGATGAAGTTAAAACACGATGAACGTTTGGGGAGAGGTTGATAAGAAAATGAATTGGGATTGAGAATGGGAAACTTCTTACGAAAGTATTCATTGAAGAGGCTGATGCCACATACGGCGGCTACGGAAAGCTGGAATCCCACGTCGTACAGACTTAAAGGCGAAGCGGCCAACAGGATGAGTGAGCATACAGTGATATTCTGCAATCCTTTCATCCGGCTCTGGATGCATTGGGCCGTGAGCATCATAGAGAACATCGTTGCGGCACGAACCAGGGATTGGCTTTCACCACACACGATGACATAGGTCCACAGACTGAACAGGGCAAGAATCGTCAAAAGGCAGATAATCGGACGTTTCTGGCCCCAACGCCTGATGACCCATAGGAAGAGACCGAAGAGGATGCCGAGATGAAGTCCGGACAAGGCCAGGACATGGCTTGCCCCTGTTTCTGAAAAAAGCTGACGCACTTCTGGTTGGATAAAGGTTTTGTCTCCCAATGTCATGGCAGAGAGAAGGGCATAGATCTCGCCATGGAAATAGTGGCGATAGGTTTCTTCCATGCTGTAACGGTAGCTGCGGATTCTATCCTTGAGGGAGAGGGATGGGATGCTTCCTTTATGGGGCTGAATCTCCCATTGGGTACTGCCACAATACCCCACCCCGCTGATTCCATGCGTAAGGAGATAGAATCTATAGTCAAATTCATCTGGATTTCCCGTGTTCTGTGGTGTTCGTATGGTCGTATGGAGTTTTACGTTAAGACCTGGAGTAAGGCGTGTGGTATCTGTTCCCTTCAAGTGTATGCGCACACGACATCCTTTATATATTCCTTCAGCTATACTCACTGTGGCTTGCACTCCATCCTCGTATAGCTTGTTCCTGTCTTCCACTTTGGCCTGCCATGTCTTCTCTACCTGAGGCCAAACGACGGCAGTGGACTGGAGTTGCATGCCGGACAAGGCTGCTCCACTCAGGAGGGTCAGCATGGCCGCAAGAAAAAGGTTCTTTTTACGGCGATAGCTCCTGTCTTTTACGATTGCCAGTGGATCTGCTTTTTCCTGTGTCTTCTTCCTGACAGGGACTTTTCTCAACAGTCCATCAAGGCAGGCTATCCCTATCATCCCTGCGGCTCCAACAAGCCATATCCCCGCTTCAACCCATTCATAAGTGTAACTTCCCAGCAAAATGCCTATCATCAACCAACCCACTGAGAAAATCAATGGATACTGATGCAGCAAATGCTGCTTTGGATGGCTATGAAACATTTCCATGGGCTTCAACAAATCAAGGGGGCAATCCAAACAACACGCGGTGCAGGAGAAACATGAAGCTCGGCTAGTGAGCTTGGCGTATCATCCCTTATCGCCTTTTTGATTCCAGGAGACGACGGTTCGCCTCTCTTATTGACGGCCAATCATTCTCAGGAACTCGTCGCGCACGTCCGGACGTTCGAAATCGCCACAATAGGCAATCGTGTTCGTGACCGAGTCGTCCTTTTCGACACCACGCATTTGCATGCACATGTGGCGGGCTTCAAGCATGACCATCACGCCCTTCGGATTCAAAGCTTCCTGAATGCAATCCATAATCTGCTGGGTCATACGTTCCTGCACCTGGAGTCTGTGGGAGAAGATATCCACGACACGGGGAATCTTCGACAGTCCCGTGATCACGCCATTGGGAATGTATGCCACGTGGGCATGACCAAAGAAAGGCAACATATGATGCTCGCAAAGAGAATAGAATTTGATGTCCTTGACGACGACCATATGCTTATAGTCTTCATTGAATTTCGCTGAATTGAGCACCTCCAGCGGGTCCATGGCATAGCCTCTCGTGAGGGTCTGCATGGCTTTTGCCACTCGAAGCGGCGTTTTGATCAGGCCTTCGCGAGAGGTGTCCTCACCAAGGAGACGAATGATTTCAGCGTAATGTTCTTGAAGTTGTTGTTGAATTGTGTCCATTCTCTAATTGGATTGTGCTGGGATTTATGTAGACAGGGAGATGACAGATGGTCTGCCCTGGTTTTGATCAATAGTTAGGAAGATTCACTTCGCTGCTGACGACTCTCACCTCATAGGTGAAATGTGCTTTGCGAATCAACTTGACATACTTATGGGCTTCCTGACGCGTTCGGAAATCGCCCACATTAGTCACCCATCTCGGAGCTACGAAATTGGAATATACAGCCAATTCCGGGAATTTTGCTCTGCATTTCCTTCCCATTTCAAGAGCTTTTGCCTTGTCGGCACGTGAATTACCGCCGGTGAAGATGCAGATGCGGAATCCGCGTGCTTTGTGGCGGGTTCTTTCCGCATAATGACGCGATGAACCTGCAGAAGCTGCATGTGCTTCCGCTGACTGCTCGGCATGATTTCCTGAATGCTTGGCATCTGATGCTTTCGGAGTCGAAGTTGGATGTTGTTTGGCATCCTGCTTGGGGTCGGCTTTGGCCGAGGGGGTGACAGGCAGCTGATGGTTGTTTACCGCCTGCTCGATAGCATCACTCTGAATGATGACAACAGTGCCTTTTCCAGCTTGTGAGGTGCGCAGATGGCCCGTATAGGTGGATTGCGCATTCAGCTGGATCGACAAACAGAAAAGGAAAAGTGCCGTAAAGGTTTTCATGCAACGTTCTTTGGGTGAAAAGCTTGTGATGTTTGAATATAGTTGGAGGAATCGTGTCTTCATGTTCATGGGGATGCAACTCATCTCTCCATCAGTCTATGCATTTTCGTTCTACGGATGCGTGAACGCTTCAAATGCAAAAACCATAAACACTTGGCGGGAATGAACATCCCCGCCAAGTGCGGTCAGTCAATGAATCCCTTCGATTCACCTGTCAGGGAACCCAAGGGACTCATCGTTTTCTTCTTACTTCTTCCAAGCATCGATGATGCCCTTGAAGTCAGCCACCTTGAGGGCAGCGCCACCGATGAGGCCACCGTCAACGTCAACCTTAGAGAAGAGCTCCTTGGCGTTGCTGGGCTTGCAGCTACCACCGTAGAGGATCGTCACGTTCTCAGCAGCTTCAGCACCGAACTTCTCAGCGATGGTTGCGCGGATGAAGGCATGCATGTCCTGAGCCTGGTCAGCAGTAGCAGTCTTGCCAGTACCGATAGCCCAAACGGGTTCGTAAGCGAGGATGATGTGAGAGAACTCTTCTGCAGTCAGGTCAAAGAGTGAGCCTTCGAGCTGAGCCTTAACCACTTCGTTCTGCTTGCCAGCCTCACGCTCTTCGAGCACCTCACCGATGCAGAAAATGACTTCGAGGTTGTTGGAGAGAGCGAGGTTCACCTTCTCCTTCAGGATCTCGGGAGTCTCGTGATAGTAAGCACGACGCTCGCTGTGGCCGAGGATCACGTAGTTTGCACCCGTGCTCTTCACCATCTCAGCAGAAACTTCACCCGTGTAGGCACCCTTCACCTTGTCAGCGCAGTTCTCAGCACCGAGGCCGATGATGTTGCTGTCGATCAAGCCAGCTACAGAAGCCAAGTGGATGAAAGGAGTGCAGATGACAACACCACAGTTGGGCTTATCAGCCGTCAGCGCTTCATTCAAGTCCTTTGCGAGGCTGATGCCTTCCTGCAGGTTCATGTTCATTTTCCAGTTACCTGCTACAATTTTCTTTCTCATTGTTCTATTTGAGTTAAAACGTTTGATGAATATATAATGTTTGTAGTATTTTCTTCCAATCCAAAAGAAGTCGGCCGCTAGGATCAGGATGGCGGGAATGACAAACCAAAGAATCAGACGAAGCAGCGGGGGTACCTCGTTGTGTTTGGTCCACTGCAGGGCATCCTGACCTTCGGAATCCGGTTCGGGCAGATTGTTGTTGCTCCATTTTCCTGCCACCTTGCCATCATGGATGAGCAACAGTCCGGGGTTTGAACGCACCATCGCCTTCAGTTCCGTATCCTCAGCAAGCAACGTGGGGTAAGCTGCTCCGGTGCGGTCACGCCAGTTTCCAATGGCATCGGCAGAAGAGGCCGTAGCCATATAGAACTTATAGCCCTTGTCGCGACAGACGTCGTAGATGTCATTGATACGGTCAGAACATCCGTCGTCTGCCTTCAGAGCGTTGGGGACCGTCAGGAGGAACGTGTTTCCCGTGTCAGCTACTATCGCAAGCGACAGGTCCTCGCCTGTTGTTGTATCTTCCAAGAAGAAATTGGCCAATTTCGCTTCTTCGCCTTCGGCTTCATCATGGCCCATGAGGGCTGCACGGATGTCTGCACCCAGCTTATAGGGCGTGAAATCTATGGAGGGCAGATAGTGGAGCGAATATAAGGCCAGAACCAGTCCGTAGACCCACGAGAACATGGACAACACCCATGCATTTCTCACGGAGATGAACCGCTTCACCCGCATGGGGAACCATAGCATGTAGTTGGCCGCCAAAAGCAGGACCACGTTCTTTGCCAGCGTCTGTCCATCGGTCAGATGAACGGCATCGCCGAAACAGCCGCAGTCGGGCACGGGATGCGACACATAGGTCCACAACGTGAGGAGCGTGAAGACAAACATGATGAGCGAACTGCCCCATGCCGTAAGCCTTCTGTTAACACCAAGCCACACGTACATACCAAGGGCAAATTCCACGCATCCAATCGCCGCTGATGCCACTTGCAGCAGAAGCGACGAGTCTTCCATTGGAAGATGAAGGGCTACGGCATAGGCGT
>ERZ1026892.629-NODE-629-length-16281-cov-9.287625_pt1 | contig 16281 bp, 15 predicted proteins | sample MGYA00380176_ERZ1026892 | MGnify/ENA primary metagenome ERZ1026892 (study PRJEB33269, sample SAMEA4719812) | human gut metagenome | biome: human-associated habitat; feature: organic feature; material: feces | place: Cameroon | collected 2013-10 ... | reverse complement strand
AACCGCAGATTTCGGGCATCATAAGCGAGATACTGAAGGAGGCAGGACAGACCGTTACGGTAGGTGAGGTGATAGCCAAGGTGAAGGTGATACCAGAAATGGGGCAGCTCAGTTCGGCTCAGTCGCGTGTACGTTTGGCTAATATCAACGAGCGTCAGGCACGTACCGACTACGAACGTGAGAAGACCTTGTACGACAAGGGACTTGTTTCTGCCGACGAATACGACAAGATAGCACAGGCATGGCGACAGGCTCGTGAGGAAGTGGCAGCAGCGCAAGACAATCTTGAGGTGGTGCGCAACGGTGTGTCACGCTCAAATGCTTCGGAGTCGTCAACGCTGATACGCTCTACGGTGACAGGACTGATTCTTGACGTTCCGGTTAAGGTGGGCAACTCGGTGATTCTCTCAAACACTTTCAACGACGGTACCACCATCGCCACTGTTGCCAATATGAACGACCTCATATTCCGTGGCAATATTGACGAGACCGAGGTGGGACGACTCAATACAGGAATGTCAATGAAGATAACCATTGGTGCGCTGCAGAACCTCAAGTTCGATGCCCGACTGGAGTACATATCGCCGAAGGCAACTGACCAGAATGGTGCCAACCAGTTTGAAATAAAAGCCGCTGTCAATCTGCCTGCCAGCGGTGAGCAGATACGCAGCGGCTATAGTGCCAATGCCGAAATAGTACTTGCTGAGGCGCGCAACGTAATGTCAGTTCCCGAGAGCGCCATCGAGTTTGATGGCGATGACACATTTGTATACATTGTCAAAGGCACCGACAAGGACAAAACCTACGAGCGCCGTAAGGTAGTGACCGGTCTGTCCGACGGACTCAACATCGAAATAAAGAGCGGACTGCGTATGAACGAACGTGTGCGCGGACCAAAGAAGGTTGGCAATGACGACTAATATAGATGCTTATAACTATAAAAAGTGGGATGAGGTTTTAAAATTTCTCGAACTGAAACCGTTCTGCCAAAACCTTCGTATCAAGGCATGATACGATCATTTCAAGGCATGATACGGTCATATCAAGGCATGATACGACTATTTCACGACACGCAACAGAGCTTTATATCACTGACATTAGTGTCACGATTGTAAAGAGACATAGTGTCGTATTATATAGTACTTGGCATCAATAAAGAACGGACTTAATTTCGTAACTTCGCATTCATATCTTGAAAGGCGTACAACTGAAATCATATAGATTTTGGTTGTACGCCTTTTTTTATTGCATCATGTTCTTTATTTCTTCTTCTGACAAGCCTGATGCTTGGATTATGGTTTCCATAGGTACACCAAGAGACAGAAGGTTGGCGGCTATTTTTACTTTAGCTGCTTTTTCGCCTTTAGCCATTCCTTCAGCTATTCCTTCTGCCATTCCTTCAGCTTTGCCCTTTGCCATGCCTTCTGCCATGCCTTCCGCAAACTTCTTCTTTTCCGCTGTTCTTATGGCGTTGACTATATCGCGATAGGCGTTGACGCTGTCCTCGTATAGTTTAAGTTCCTCTTTGTCAAACTTGGAAATCTCTGCCTGCTCAAAGAGACGGGTGAATACATGCTCCTGCAGAGCTGCCGGGCGCTGCATCAACTTGGACAAATTCTTCAGCACATACATCCACTTGTCATACATGGTTACGAGTTCAGTTTCCTTCTTGTCAAACTTCGGAATCTCTACATATATATACGTCAGTTTGTCGTAGAACACTTCGTGGGTATCCACCTCCATCAACTTCACCTCATGGTGCCATCGTTTGGCATTCTCCAGCCCATCTGCGAAGTTGAAGTTGAGCAAGCCTATGGTATAGACGGGATTGAGATGGAAATCCCAATCGCCTCCACGCTGTGCCTGTTCGCGAATGGGGAAGGTAGAATAATATATTGTGCGGTCCTTGAAAAACTCCTGATATACGTTCTGCATCTCTACAATGAACTTCTCGCCCTTGTCGTTCTCACAATACACATCGAATATGGCACGGCGTGCATCGGCACGGTCGCCAAGTTGCTCGGAATTGAGATACGTGACGTCCTGAACGTTCTGTTCGCCATGAAACATGGCGTTCAGAAAGCTGATAAGCAACTCCTTGTTAAACTCAGAACCGAAGAGTCGCTTGAAACCGAAATCTGTATGTGGATTGATGTATTTCTCTACCATAATGCTGCATTTTTTTATTCCAACAGCAAATATACGGTAATTTTGTTGATTTTCAAACGTTGACAGCGCAAATAAATATATAGTTGTGGAATTTTTTGTTGCTTAATGCTTTCACGTTGAAAGCCAAACCATTCGTATCTTTTTATCAACAACATTCTCCAAGTTATTCAGCTTTACCAGCATAAATGCCATCCGCTCTCGGCATCTGTTTCACTTGGCTTCCTTATTCGAATCATGAAATAAGCAGAATGGCTCGGAGTGTCGGGATAACTTTCTTTTTTTTCTTTGGGCCCTTTCAGTTGATAGTCCGTAAGAATATTCTTATTCTTTGTTAGTCTCTATATTAGGCAGATAATCACTTGCTTTAGCTTGCGATATCACTCCATGTCCCAACTTTGATTCCAACTGTGTGCGTGCGGCTTTCGCAACGCTACCACCATCCTTAGCCACTTGCTTTTGCTGATGAAATCCGTTAGGATTGCGCTGTTTGGACAGCTCCGTGGCAGATGCCTCGGCAAGCATATTGAGGGCTATTTCCATGTTGGTCATGTTGTCGCGCAGGCTTTCCTTCTTCAGACCTTTGAAACTCTTGTACTGTTTGGTTGTCATTCCACTCCACTCTCGGGTAATGATGTCGGTAAGAGAAGCATATTATCCAAGCATCTGAATATCCCAAACGCTTGTAGTCAACGATGGCTTGGTCTATGCTCTTTCCCGGATCCTGCATTTGTTCCAAACGAGAGCTTGCCACCTGTGCCATCCATACCTTGAAAGGCTCTGCCTTTGGTGAAGGAATCGACTGGATAATGCGGAAGAGTTGCTCTGTGTCGGCAACGTCTGTCAAGCGCAATTTGCCGTCAGAGGCATGAAGTTTCACCCCGTGACAATTTGTCACGGTTTCATTACCTTCTTTTTTGAGTCTCTGCTTCAGCTTTCTCCAATAAGCATTGGCATCTTTGCTATCAGTCAGCACACCGCATACTCTTTGACTATATATCCGATGTCATCAACAAAGCTGCAGCACTGCCACCAAGAACACCGCTAAGTAAGTACCGGGAATTGCTGCCGGATAAATGGAAACAAAAAAATATCGTTCAAGAATAAAAACTTGAGCGATATTTTTTGATGTGTATATACTAGCATCGCGGATACGCTTACTCTTGTTAAATTTACAACCCTTTACAGGAATCATACAATCCATTCTTTTGCTTCTTGATGCGTTCATATTCTGACCGCATTTTGGTGGCCATCGGCTCGTTGTTATTAGCCGAATATGCCTGAGCGAGCATGTTGAATGAACCTTCTTTCGTGTAATTGTCTATGACATACCCATCGAACAGCACTTCTGCACGAATTCGTTTTAGCATGATGGAATTGGGGTATGACTTTAGCCAGTTGTCGCAGAACTTCAATGCTGTTTCAAAGCTGCTTGTCCATAGCATATCTCTAAATATCATCATTACGTTTATCCCAGTTCAAGTAAATCTTTGTCCGTCAAGAAATCCAACAACCCAATAGTCATCACTCCAAGTTCATCTTCTTTGCGATGAATGTCGTCACCGACTATGACTATCTTGCGGAAGTGGTCATTGATTGACAATAAAGGACGTCGCTCTTGCTGTTCCTTTTCTGGCGTAGGCATGTGAAAAGCCGACTGGATATACACTCTGTATGGAGGGCGGTTCACCACAAAGTCTACCTCCAACTGTTTTCTGACAAACTTGCCATTCTCATCCTTGCCACCAAGCTCTACCAATCCTACATCCACATTATATCCACGACTACGGAGTTCATTATAGATGATATTCTCCATAATGTGCGTTTCCTCTTGTTGGCGATAGTTGAGAATAGCTGCACGAATGCCGATGTCTGCGAAGTAGTATTTAGTCTCGGTGCCGATATTCCACGTCCTGCAATAAGTTCATCCAAGTATTTCTTACGTTCAAATATCATGTTAGAGTGTTTTTTTTGATATTGGTATCATATTTTACACCGCAAAGATAACATCTTTATCCCAAAAGCCAGCACAATCAATGAAAAAACAGCGTTTACCAAGTAAAGAAACGTGAAGTATCCGCGATGCAGCCTTGTCCATATTTTTTTATCTCTTTACCTTTGCTGCGTGAATAAAAAATCTAATTCCCGAAGAAACTCACTTTTCTTCGGGTCGCATACTGGTGCCAAACGGGCAGCCATGTTCTATTCGCTTGCATGCTCATGCAGACTGCAAGGTATTAACTTCTTTGAATATATATCTGATGTCATCAACAAAGCTGCAGCACTGCCACCAAGAACACCGCTAAGTAAGTACCGGGAATTGCTGCCGGATAAATGGAAACAAAAAAATATCGCTCAAGAATAAAAACTTTAGCGATATTTTTTTGATGTATATCACTAGTGTCCGGATAAAATCTCAGAAGAGGTAACCCTCTATATATTGAGACTTTGGACTATTAATACTTAATTCTTTAGTTACTTTGAATATGGAATGGATATCATCTTGCTTAAACAGAAGCGGACCAATAGACTTGGATATAGTATGAAGTGACTGGGGAATATTGAAGTGCTTCTTCGCTATGATGAGTAGCAGATAATCACAAACAGCAATCCACAACTGAAGATAAACGGCATTCTCTGTAGTGCCATAAAACTTTTTGATATGTAGATGTTGTTTAATCCAGCGAAAGAATAATTCGACACTCCATCTTTCTCTGTAAAGTTCTGCAACAGTCAGAGAATCAATGGTTAAGTTATTTGTGAGAAATCTATACACATTGCCTGTAGTATAATCCTCGTATACCACCATACGGATTGGTTCAGGATATTGTACAGAAGGTTTTAAACCTGTCAGGCGTATAAGCTGGTCACTTATCAATCCAGTTGATTTGTCTACTTCATATTCCTCAATGACATTGTACAACATGTTGTCTTTTGCTCTGGTAACAAAGTATGCATGCTTGAGATGAAAGCACTCATAAAGCTGCTTGAAAAAGATATAACCTTTATCCATAAGGTAAAAGGCTTGTTCTTCAACTGGTATCATAGGCATAACCTTCGAATCATGTACAAGACCATTGGTCATGACAATATAAGAAGGAATACTTCCTCTGAGGTCGATAAGAGTGTGCATCTTCACGCATCCTTCGCCATGATGAAACTCTGCCCAAGGAGATAGTTCAAGACATATTCTTATCGAAGTACTGTCAAGAGCATAGACCATCTCATTCAAACCAAGGCGAAAGTAGTCATCACGATATAACTCCTTAGCCCACTTGATGAGAATATGAGCAAAGTCTCTGTAAATCATCCAATTCCTCTTCTCATTGGCTTCAGCCAATGTAGATTTAGGAACTGTACGAAGACCTGCATGATAAAGACCTTTTCCGCAGAATTCAAGAGTCATCTCAATATCTCTGAGACTTGAACGGTCTGTGAATTGAGCAAAACTCATAATCTTGAACTGATCTATACAAGTAAGTGTTTTGGCATGCCAGTCACCCTTGTAACGGTCAACACATTTCTGGAAGTCATAACGAGAAACCAGAGACATAATCTGAGAAAATATGGTCTTTTTTGTACGCATCACAGTAAATCAGAGCCATTTGAGGCCCATCTGTAAAAGTACAAAATTTAATCCAAAAATTCAAAGAACGATATATTCAATTAATTTTCAACGACTTAGGCTACATGTCCTGGGTTTTATCCGGACAGTAGTGGATGTATATATACAAGCATTGCGGATACGCTTACGTATTTTGACGAATTTTGTATAAAGGTTGTACATACGATGGTTTGAACTTAATGTTTTGATCACCACTAAGTTACTAAAAAAACAGCGATATGTACAACCTTTTATTCATATTTATCAACTTAAATTAATTCCGCCAACGGGTATTTGTAAGTTTTTCATATCCCTTAGAAACCTGCGAATAAGTACCTACAAGTGCGTCAACAGTCTGCTGTGTTGTTCCTCACCAAGAGAACTTGAAAGGTTCAGAATACGTAGAGTAGAATGAGAACGAACCACTGTTCTTATTACCGCTGAAAGTAGATTGATACGCAGGATACAAGCCCAACTGTGAGTTTGCTGCAACCTTAATATAATACCAACCATTTTCTACTTTCACTGCATTCAGGAAAGTCGGCTTACCGTCAGAACCTACAGAGAATTCCAAATCATAACCATCGTATCCATACCATTTAAGCAGCTTGTATGAACCGTCGCTATATGCTACCAAAGTAGCTTTCCAATTATGACCCTGTATACTGCAAGTACCTTCGGCACGCCATGATTCAGTTACGGGCACAGGCCAAGTAAATGTGACATCCTTACCATTATAAATCGTCATCTTACCAGAAGTGCTGTTGCCGCTGAATGAAGAATGATAAGTATGATGTACCGTCAAATGGTGAGTAGCATCAGTACGTACATAATACCATGAGCCGTCATCTTTATAAGCGTTTGTAACGGCAACGTTACCACCACTGGTTACTGAGAATTCCAAATCGTAGCCTTCATGGCCATACCATTTAAGTATGGTGTAAGTGTCGTTGCTATATGCCACGATAGTAGCTTTCCAAGAGTTTCCGGCACCATCATTGAATGTACCTACTGTACGCCATACTTCTCTCTTTTCTACTTTGAATTCTACTTTGTCGTATTCTGAATCGCTATAAGCCTCGCTTGTAGTAAGAGACTTAACTCCTAATTCGTATTCGCCAACCAATCCGTAAAGAGCTACTTCGGTATCGGTAACAGTACCGCTTTCTAATACCTTGTCGGCACCTTTAAGCTTAACGTAGTACTCGTACTTCTTAGCGTGCTCTACAGGTTTCCAACTTGCAGTAGTAGTAGCTCCAGATGTAACTACTGTAACTTTTGGGGTTCCTAACTGCACTATAGCCGGAGTAGTAGCTGTAAGATAAATAGGCTCAGAAGTTTCATATCCGCTTCCGTAAGCTCCATACGCCCATACCTTCAATTGGTATGTAGTGTTAGGCTGCAGATTGGTAAAAGAAGCGGCAAGGTCGGTTGTAACACCGCTTTCCACCAAATTCCCATCCGGATCGCTCAGCTCATAAGCATACTGCGAAGCGTTCTTTATGGCTTTCCAAGTGAAAGACAACGAGCTGACGCTCTGTGAGAGCACTTCGACATTTGTCTTGTCTAATTTGCCATTGAGCGTATCGTCATCATTGCTGCACGAAGAGAAAACTCCCATGCAAGCGGCAGTCAGCAGGAGGATACCTCCTGCTCTGCGCATCATGTATTTAAATAAATTCTGTTTCATCTTTCTTTTTAATTTTCAGGTACTTCAATGGTACGGTCGGCTGGAGTCCAATAGAAATTAACGATAGCATATCGGTAAGACTTATTGTCTATCCAAATGTTGTCTGTCATCTGTTTACCTCCACCGCTTACATAATTAAATTCGCTCATGTAGTTAGAATAGAAGTTAATGTAGTTTACTGTTGTGTCAAATAGCGGTAACTTCCAAGTAGCGAAAGAAGTATCATCCTGCATAAACCACCAGTAGCTACCGATAGCCACTGTTCCTCCGTCCATGTAATTGCTTACCGGTTCCAAACGACCTACCCATGTATTAGGGTCGGTAGCCGAGAAAGTGATGTTAGCCTTGGTAGGAACGATAGTGAACTGCATATCGATACCCGAACCCAAGTAATCTTCGAAACGGAAACGGTTCTGACCTTCCAACTGATAGAAGTTAGCGTTATGGAAGATTTTGTTGTTATAATTATCGTTGATATTGGTGAACCAGAACTGTACGTTCTTAGTAATCTGTCGCCAGCTTGAAACATATACTGATGCGGCATATACGTCAGAACCTTCTACCTTCTTATAAGGGTCTGTGAAATTCTCGTCCAAGCGGATAGAAAACTTACACAACTTCTTTTCTTCAATTCCTGCATATTCTACATTCAAAGTTGCGGTAGATTCTCCGGCTTTGAATTCTACAGTAGCTGGAATCTTAAAGATATCGTCTTTATCTACCACGATAACAGGTATAGAAGCAGCATCGTCCGACTGCAGACGCTTTACCTCAAGCTGCAATGTGCTCGATTCGGCAACATCTTCGGGAGTAAATACATACTCAGCCTTGTTATTTGCCGAGAAATAGGCAGTCATATTATAAGGAACGGGCTCTTCTCCTCTTTGGTATTCATCGTCACTGCATGAAGACAAGCCCAAACCTAAGCCGATAACGGCCATATAAAAGAATGTCTTGATTTTCATCATATCTTTCATTTCTTTGAAATTCATATTAATAGATTATTGCGCCACAATAGCACTCGATGGGTCTGGAGCAAGAATGATAGCTTGGTTATAAGTTAATTCCGATTCAGGAATGCGGTAGTTCATCCACGGAGCCACATATCCTGCGTTAGAATTCAAACGTATAAAGTCAGTCTTGTAGTTGGTACCGTTATAGTTACGAGTTACGGCCAAGCGTAAACGCTTATAGTCGAACATATTGATACCTTCTCCCCAGAACTCGATACGGCGCTGTACCATCAATGCCTTATTGAAATCTTTCAGCGTAGTAGCCTTGCAAGTATAAGAATTATCGGTATAACGATACTTATTAACGAACTCCTGCAATGCAGCCGCTGCATTTGTTACGCTCTGAGTGTGAGCGATGGCTTCGAAATAATCGAAATACATCTCTTCTACACGCATCATCGGGAAGTCGCCTATAGAACCTGTTTCGCGAGAAACCAACGAGCCGCTTCCCGGACGGAACTTGATGTTAGAATATGCAGGAAGTTTCTTCCATGTAGCATCGGTAAGGTTTGTTTTGTACTGTGAAGGAACAGCGCTCTTTCCAGCGTCGGCAGGAGCTACCCAACTGTTCTTTCTCCAGTCGCCGCTACCTATCTGGTCGTACAATGATTTGCCTATACAACGGAAGAAATTATACTGGTTGAATCCCCAAGTAGTCTCAGAAGCCAAGATACCGATTAACTGATGCCAAGTGGTATTGTTTACCTGTTCTTTTGAAGTTACAGAAGCACCCATCAACCAAGAAGACTGCGGAGTGTTGAAACCTGTAGTGGGGTCTGTCCATTCTTCTTCGGTAAGCGGTGTATGGCCTTTTATCGCTTTCTGAGCATATTCGGCTACCTTCTGATAACAGTCGTTTGCAGAAGTAATGCCCAATACTCCGTATCCGTCTGTATTGGCGTCGGCTTCAATCTGCTTAGCCAAGTCTTCGGGTGAGTTTTCAAAGCGAGTAGCCATAGTCAACCACAAGCGAGCTTTCAGTCCGTAAATAACGTTTTGGTCCATATAGGCGATGGTAGACTGCTTATATCCTTCCAGGCATTCTTCGGCCTTGTTAAGGTCGTTCATGATGAAGCGATACATAGTATAGAACGGAACACATGGGTTGTTCTTATATTCGTTTACAGTCATATTTTCTCTCAAGATAGGCACTGTAATACCCATTACTCCATCTTCTTGTGCAGCATTGTCCAAGCGTTCTACACCTGTAGGGCGGAATTCGAACAAGCGGGCCATATCAAGATAACTCAAAGCACGGAATCCGTAGCCTTGTCCTAAGCTGGCTTTAGCGTTAGCGTTTCCTGTGGCAGCCAAATCAGAAGCCATCACAATTACGTTATTGGCGTTCTTGATAAGGTGATAATAATATGAGAAAGAGTAAAGAGCCACGTTCAAGATTTCAGAAGATGCTCTTTCGGCAAATTTCCACATATTATATCCGTCATTGTTTGCCGGAAAGTCTTCGCCGTAAAGTTCGCGTACATACATCTGGCAAGTATAACCCCAGTCGAAGTCTCCACCGCTGTATGTGCTCTTGGTTACTATATAAGCCGGCAAGCTGTTTGTCATGTATTGCAACGACTGGCTAGAACTTGATACCTGTTCTGGAGTGGCCATGTCGGTTGGAAAAGTTTCTTCAATGCATCCTGTAAAGCCCAACATAGAAGCGGCTCCCAGTGCAACGAATAAACGATTCATATATTTTTTCATATTCTTAGTTTTTAAATTATACAATGAATCCTATCAGAATGATACTGTAACACCGCCCGAGAATGTACGCATAGCAGAATAGCTTGTGTTAGAGGTTGTACCCCAGAAGCTTCCGCGTGGGTCGAAACCTTTACGCTTGCTCCAGTAGTAGAGGTTTTCGCCTGATGCATACAAACGGATGCTGCTCAAGCTCAACTTGGTAGCCCACTTGCGAGGTACTGTGTAACCGATGTTGATGTTCTGCAATGACAATGTTGTAGCGTTAGTCAAGAAACGGTCTGAAGTATAAGCTGAGTTGTTATCGATAGTGTTGATAGCGTACTGGAAACGAGGGATGTCTGATGTGGTATTTGTTTCAGACCAAGCTTTAAGAAGGTCTTTATGGAATGCCTTACCAGTGTTACCCGGAGCACAGTTGCTCATCAATGCTCTATATCCAGAGTCGATAGCCTTACCACCGATGTTATAGTTTAAACTTACAGAAAGGTCGATGCCTTTATAGCTGAAGCTTGTGCTCAAACCACCGTAGAGAGCAGGGTCTGAAGAACCGCAGTTAAAGTATGTAGCTCTTGACTGCTCTGTAGTTGTAGTCAACTCGCCTGTCTTAGAGTCTTTCATATACCATGTAGATTCACCTTTTTCGTTTACTCCGGCATATCTCTTCAAACGGAATGTGTGCAAAGGAAGTCCTTCGCCAGTAAAGTAGTTGCCGTTTACATAACCGCTATATCCATCAAGAGTACCGTTCTTGTTGTCTTCGTTCAGCATCAACACCTTATTCTTATAGTGTGTAGCGTTCAAATTAACAGTCCAATTGAAGTCTTTTGTACGGATTACATTGTAATGCAAGTCAATTTCGACACCTTGGTTCAACATATCTCCTACGTTATCGTAAGAACTGAAGTATCCGCTTGACAATGGCACGTATACGATACAAAGCATATCGGTAGTTTTACGACGGAAGTATTCAACGCTACCTGTAAGGCGGCTCTTGAACAATTCAAAATCGACACCGATATTGAAGTTACTGTTGGTTTCCCAAGTGATGTTCTTGTTACCTACTGTGCTCTGTACGAAAGCTACCTGACCGTTGAAGTTCTTCAGAGAGAAGGTATCGGTATATCGATAATCACCGATGTTATCATTACCCTGCTGACCCCAAGATGCTTTCAGTTTCAACATGTTAACCCAATCTGCTTTAAACCACTCTTCTTTGTTCAAAATCCAAGCGCCACCAAGTGAGTAGAAGTTACCCCAACGATGGTCTGGATGGAAACGAGAAGAAGCGTCACGACGATAAGAAGCCGACAAGAAGTATTTCTCATCGAAGTTATACATAGCACGAGAGAAGTAACCTTCTGTATTGTAAAGTGAGATGTTACCACCGTTGTCTTCTACCTTAACGGCACCATCCAATACTTGGCTCTCGAAGAATGAGAACATATTCTGGCGGCTACCCCAAAGGTAGTTGTAGTTATATTTATAATTTTCGTGTCCGGCCATCAATGTGATGTTGTGGCGACCAATCTGAGTAGTGTAGTTAGCAATCTGCTGGAAGTTTACAGAGTATACCTGCGAAGCTGTCTGCTGTACATAACCGCCTGGATATGTAAGTGATGTAGCTCCGTAGAAAGGCTGAGAAGCAGCAGTTGTTTTATCTTCCTTATTGCTGACTGTTCCGTTTAATGTAAGTTTAAGTCCCTGGAACGGAGTGATATCGGCATATCCTGTCAAGGTCATCAAGTTAGAATATGTCTTGTTTGTATTCAACTGGTTTGTCTGCAACGGGTTAGAGTTAGGAAGCATAGTAGACGGACGTTTCTGTCCACCGTTAGCGCCCATACCGTAGTCGTACATAAGTCCGTGTTCGTCGGTCATGATATTTCCTTCTCCATCGCGCATATATACAGGGTAGATAGGAGCCATATTAGTAGCCATACCAAACAAAGAAGCTGTACCGCCACCTACATTGTGCTGGTCTGAATGAGTGAAGCCCATGTTAGCGCCGATACGCAACCATTCCTTAGCCTGATAATCGGCTTTGAAGCGGGCAGTGTATCGCTGATAGTCTGAATTATAAACGATACCTTCGTTCTTTAAATATCCTAAAGAGCTATAATAGTTCAATTTCTGACTTCCACCAGTAATGCTCAAGTTATATTCCTGACGCAATCCCTTACGGAAACCTTCGTCCAACCAGCTGTCGGGCATGATAGTGAATACTTTACCGTTATAAGATACACGGTTACCAAGGGTAGCGTGCGGGTTAAGTTTTCCGTTTGTACCAATCAAGTTCTCACCGCTAGGCACTGAGAAAATCATATATCCCAAACCACCTTCAGAATCAGGCTTACCCATAGCGTTATTAGCTGCAGCGTGAGCTTCGTACGGAGTCATGCCCTTATCGCGGATATTACTGTTATATAATGCCAGATAGTGCATTTCGTAATATTGAGCAGGATCTTTCACGTAGTCGTATTCCTGAGTGGCACGGCTGTTAACACCCCACTTAGCGTCGAGGGTGATAGTGGCTTTTTCAGAAGTACCTTTTTTGGTAGTAATCATGATTACACCGTTGGCACCACGCGCACCATACAAGGCGTTAGAAGCAGCGTCTTTCAATACAGTGATGCTTTCTACGTCGTTAGGGTTCAAGTTGTTCCATCCACCATCGTACGGAGCACCGTCTACAATGATAAGCGGTGAAGTACCTGCGTTGATAGAGCTAAAACCACGGATAGCTATGCCAAAGCCTGCGTTTGTAGGGTCACCACTGGTATTTGTCATCTGCAAACCGGCTACCTGTCCTTGCAAACCTCCGGCAACACTGGTTACCTGACGCTTTAACAAGGCATCGCCTTTCACCACAGCAGCCGAACCGGTAAACGAAGATTTCTTCTGCTGACCGAATGCTACCACCATGACTTCTTCCAACTGCTTACTATCGCTACGCATGGTTACTTTAAGTTGAGGCTTAACTCCCAACTCTACAGTCTCCATACCTATATAAGAGAATACCAACTTATCGTTTTTCTTCACTCCGGTAAGAGCAAAATTACCGTCTAAGTCGGTTACGGCTCTGTTTGTTGTTCCTTTAACCAGGATAGAAGCTCCGATAACCGGCTCGCCGGTTTCATCGATTACAGTACCTGTTACGTTTATGCCTTGTGCAATTGCTTGTCCTACGCAGAACAGCAGCATGAACAAGAATAAATAGCATTTTGTTTTCATACTTTCCATTATATAAATTTCTGCGCAATCTGTTTACTTATCCATACCGAACTTAGGCAATACAAAACCGATGCCCGCATCGTCAGACCACAACCAAATGTAGCGCACGTCTTTCTTTAATAAATAGATTCCGGTTATTTTCTCCATTTCCACACCCATGTTTCCGGTAAGCTTTCCGTCTACTTTAACAGCTTCGGTTGGTAAGTTTTCCAGGGTAAGTGTAGTATAGTTCAACCCATCGTCGGTCATGATGGTAAATGTCTTGGCCGAAGGATTGCAGCTGTACAGGTGTGTATCATTATCGAATGCCAACCATCTCTGACCGTCGCGGTAGATACCCATCTCGGTAGATGATTGGATTTCGGAACGCTGAGCTTCGCGGGGGTCATCGTCGCTACAAGCGAATGCCACCATAGCGCACAAAGCCAAGCAGATGTATTTTAATGTTTTCATATAATCTTTATTTGAAGGGTTTACATATTACATATAAACAGTTACGTATTTAACGAAGTATTCTTTCGTTCCGTCGGCACGAGTTACTTCTGCCTGAACGCGACGAAGACCTTTTTTCAGTTTCAAGAAAGGATCTGAAACCTTTTCGCCGTCTACTGTCCAGTTTACTTCGACTGCATCAGTAAAGTCTGAGAGCAAAAGTAATACTGGTTCTGTAGAAACGCATTTCTTAGCAGAGATGCCGATGCGCGGCAATGCAGCAGAAAGAGCCGGAGTAGAAACCGACAACTCATAGCTGGTACCGTTACCGATAATTACTACTGTGTATTTAGCACCCGGAGTCAAGTCTGACAGATGAACGATAGGTGATTTAACTTCTACCGACTGTTCTTCTTCGTCACCTTCTTTCTTATAAGTTACTGTCCACTTAGAAGCCATATCGTCTTCCCACTTGATAACAGCATCGCGCTGGAATGCCTGTGCAGTAACATCGCTGATAGCTGATGCGTGCTGTGAAGCAACGAAAGTAACAACCTGATTGCCAAGAGTGATATCAGTAAGTTCTACTACAGTCTGAGTTCCTGCACGTGATATGAACCCGGTCTTAGAGTTACTCTTAAGTGAAGTAACGCTGCTTGCACCCGGGAAGAAGCAATGAGAAGGAACGTAGCGTGCGGGTTTTCCATTTACGCTTGCCGAGTTAGAATATACCATCCAGGCACATTCGCTACCTTTCACGCTGTTTACGTTATTGTACATCCATTTAGCAGACTGAGTGTTATCGATGTGATGAACAACCAATCCCCAGGCTGTTCCGTCGGTTACCTTATAATCATTCAGATAATCGGGGTTATCCCATACGTTTTTCTTAGTACCGCGGCATTCCAACAAGAAATAATCGCCTTCGGTTCCTGTTTTAACCTGATAGCCCTCGCCATCTACTACAGATTTAAGGGTATAGTTACCTGCTTCGCTTAGTTCTTTCGGCTCAGCCCATCCCAGCATCCAGCGTTCCAAGATACCAAGTGCCGGCGGTGTGCAACCGTCGTTCAAGTTCATACCATATCCCATCAATGAGAAGAAGCCGTTGTCGGCACCTGTACCATTGGCATCACCGTCAGCATCGTAAAAGTCGGGCAAGCCTAAAGCGTGACCAAACTCATGGCAGAAAGGGGCCATACCAGTCATGCTGATACCTGCATGGCGATTACGCAACTCACTTACGCAAGTAAAGCCGTAAAGCACGCCTCCATCCATATTGATACCATTACCCAAAGCTCTGTGCTTAGGCCATATACCGTTAACATCGCTACCGTCGTTTCTTGTACCTCCTGAGAAGATAATGCAGATATCTCTGATAGCTCCGTTTTCAGCGAATTGAGTAAGATTTACTCCATCAGCCTTTGCCAAATTAACGGCATCAGTCATCATGTTGGTGACTTTTGTTTCATCTAATCCGCTTTCGGTAGGAGTTGCGTATTCAGAACGTTTGCCTACTGTGTATACGCCTTTTACTACAAATTTAGGTTTGAATTTACCATTCGAGTTGTCCATGTAGAACTTTCTAACACTTCCGGTAGCGTTGTTTGCCGTATAGCTATCGGAGTTCAGCATCTGGTCGAAAGCTTCCTTAGGATTTTCCACTTTAAACGGAATGTCTTTAAACTGCACCAACAGAACCAGAAATTCTTTTTCGCCTTCGGCTTTGAAGCGTGAGCTTGCCATCAATGCAGGAGCACCATTCTTATTAGTAGCGGCACGCGAAATCTTTCTGGAAGCAGCCATAACCTTCTGGCTCTGTGTCCGAACCGGCAACGCACCTTTCGAAGTGGCTACCGCTTGGCGTTCAGCAGCACTAAGCTTATTTAATGGTTTAGCTTTGATGCCTGTAGAAACCAACTGACCTTTGCCGTTAAGTTTGGCAAAGTAGTAATCTCCATCGGCACCGCCTACCAAGGTGTAACCATCGGCGGTCATGGTGTAGTTGTAATACTCATCTCCGTAAATACGGATTTGCAATTGAGTACCGTCACGTTGAGTTACGGTGATTACGCCTGGTCGTGCAGGAGCAGCGAATACAGACGGCAGACAGGTACACATGCAAAGCATAGCCATGCACAGACCTAACTTTAGAGACATTCTATTAATCATACTTTTTAATTAATGTTTACTGAATAATTGATAACTCTCTGATATTTAAGTTTATATAACTTTATTTCTTCGTTTGGTAACTATTCATGCCCATAGGGGTGCTGAGTAGTTACATTGGATACGCCAAAGGCTTTATTTTCTAAAAAAAACTATTATCTTATTTCATCCATGCATTTAACGGAAGAACCCAATTAAAGGGGATGAAATCCCTGTTATGGAATGTGTTCAGTGAGCAACTCCCACGTAGACGTTCATTTAATATC
>ERZ1026892.627-NODE-627-length-16339-cov-26.827254_pt1 | contig 16339 bp, 11 predicted proteins | sample MGYA00380176_ERZ1026892 | MGnify/ENA primary metagenome ERZ1026892 (study PRJEB33269, sample SAMEA4719812) | human gut metagenome | biome: human-associated habitat; feature: organic feature; material: feces | place: Cameroon | collected 2013-10 ... | reverse complement strand
AAAAATGCTATTATTATCACTTCATAAAGCATTTTTTTTCGATGCAAGCAAGAAAATCATGATACTTTTCGCTAATTTATGATACTTCGATGAGACTTCTCTCTTTATTTTTAGAGAAGTCTCATTCGTGATAAAGTACTGTGTATTAAAGATATAAGCCTCGTTTTCTGCAAAAAAAATGAGACTTTGAGACTTTTTTCGAGAAAAAAGATTTATACGTGCGTATATTTGTTGGTTCTTTATCGCCGCCGTTCTTCTTTCTAAATATCATTCTAGCCTCATCCTTTTTTAGGCACTATTTCTTATCCCGAACTGAGGTATATCTTTCTTATGAATTTGAACCGAAGTTGTTTTGGAGCAGTACCGGGTGCAAAAAGCAGACAATGCAAAATAAAATGGAGGTTATTTTTGTGAGCAGACAGTAGGTATTTCTCTTTTTCTTACATTTAATATTAAATAATCTTATATTTTATGACTTCTATGCCGTATTATAATAAATAATCCAAATAATTGTTTTACCTTTGCAAGGCATCTTACTTGCAGAAAGCCTGTAATAGGGGTAATGTGGGTGGATGCTACTTTTATGGAAAGAGCGTTTATCTGACGCTTGTCTTTGACTGCTCGTAATCTCGCAAATTACAAAAATCGTCAAAAAGGCAAGACAACGATGGATGCTCACGGTAGGTATGTTGTACCCTGCCGTGAGTTGTCGTATATGTACTATTCGTGTATATCTGCGGCTGCCCACGTATGGGAATGATATATGCCATGCGTGGGCTTTCTGCGTTGTCCGTCTCGGCGATTTTGGGCAATGCGAGAGCCTCGAGCAGTGGGATGGGCAAAGGCGAATCCCGCGCATTTTTTTGTAGAAGCAAAACTCTAATGACTTAATATTCCGATACTAATAGGGATTCTGTCGGAGCAAATATGGATAGAATCCGTTTCGTATCATATAATGTTCAAAGTAGTATGGGACACTAAGTATAATGGCGTTCGTCTTACCATGTCGGCTGCAGGAGAGGCTTTGAATGTTTCTCCACGTCCTGTGTTTTGGGAAGAGCTAGACTTGCTTGGACTCAACAAGATGGGATGGATATACCCTCATGTTGACGAACCGCTGCTTTGGGCTTGTGACCGACGCTACTTTTTCAAGGGACAGTTTGTACTTGAGGTAAAAGGTGGCAATATCTTCGATGCCCCAACAGTTATTCCACAAGATGGTTTTGAAAGCTTGACGCTATCTCCTGTAAACATGGAGAAACTTCGTGAACGCAATGAGGACACCATGTTCATCATTGAGCATGAAGCTATGGATTTCATCAATCAAACATATCGTCGTTACAAGAATATTCGTAAAGTGGCAACGGAGAATCCTGACATCGATTTTCAGTCGCTTGCTGCTCATTTAGAGAAGAAGACCAAGCAAGAGCATGTTGTAGTCAAAGAAGATTGCGACAGCTTCGATGTCATGCCATTGAGCAAGGCGGAAGAATTAGGGAAAGCCCCGATACTGACGAGTAAGGTTGATATTTTTGTTTCTTCTTTCAGTGGAGGTAAAGATTCACAGGTGGTATTGGATTTGGTTTCAAGGGTCATTCCTACAGAAGATTTTGTAGTTGTTTATTCAAATACTGGCTACGAACTGCCACCTTCTTTAAAACTTTATGATGATATAAAGGAATTTTATGAGGAGAAATATCCCAACATACGTTTTTATGTGGCTCAAAATCATCAACAGATACTGCATTATTGGGATGAAATAGGTACACCGAGCAGAATACATCGTTGGTGCTGTAGTATCATGAAATCTGCCCCTCTTAGTCGTTTGTTAAAAGAAATTGTTGGCAAAGGAAAGCAACCTAATGCTGTCCTGTTTGATGGAGTAAGAGCAGAAGAAAGTGCAAGCCGTTCTTCTCGGTCAAGAGTTGGAAAAAATGTAAAGCATAACAATATAGTAAATGTCAGTCCTATTTTAGATTGGAATGCAACGGAAATATATCTATATATCTTGCTAAATAAGCTTCATGTAAATGAAGCCTATAGGAAGGGATTATCAAGAGTTGGATGTGTAATATGTCCATATTCATCATCATGGAGTGAAGATTTATGTGGTCAATTATATCCTCAAACGTTAAAGCCATTTGTTTCTAAGATACGAGAGAGTTTAGAACATGCAAAGATTTCAGGTGTCGATAACTACATAAAAACTGGGCGTTGGAAAATGCGTGCCGGTGGAAGGTATCTTCATAGTGATTCTAATGTGAGTTTTATGAGTCTTTCTCCAGAATTTAGAGCCGTAATGTCTAATCCTAAGGAAAACTTGCTGACATGGCTTACGGTTTTAGGAAATTATTCTTGTGAAAGAGAGGGTAATAATATTATCATAAATCTCAAGCATAAGAATCAAATATATAAATGTATTCTTGAAGACAATGGTGACACGCAGGTCTTTTCTGTTTATGAGATAGATTCGAAAGATGTTGTTTTCATAAGTCATCTAAAAAAGGTCGTATATAAGGCAACCTATTGTGTACATTGTGAAGTATGTGAGGTAGAATGTCCTACAGGCGCATTGTCTGTGGTTCCTATTGCAACTATAGATAAAAGCAAATGTGCACACTGTATGAAATGTATAGATTTTGATGGAAAAGGCTGTCATGCGGCAAGTTCTATAAGTACATCAGATACAAGTATAATGACAAATCAACTTAAAAATATGGCACAAGGTACAAAATCAGGCATAAATCGTTATAATGACGGTATGGGATTGCGTCGTAATTGGTTAGAGAAGTATTTTTGCAACTATTCTACTTTTTTCGACAATAATGACCATGGATTAAATCCAAAATACCAGATTCCACCATTTATTAATTGGTTAAGAGAATCTCTTATTTTGAATCCTAATGGAAAAGAAATAACAGAAATTGGATTATTGTTGGCAAATGTATATTTGCAGCATCCTATAATTGTATGGGAAATTGTCTTTATAGGTCTTTGTGAGAACTCTGAAATTTGCAATTGGTATCAAGGTGCAATTGATTTTAATCGTAATTATTCTAGAGAAGAGATAGATATTATTCTTCAGAATAGTTATCCTGATCTTAAAGATAGAACTTTGCGTAATCCGATGAATTCATTAATGAATACATTTAAGGAGAGTCCATTGGGTACAGATATTTATGCTGGAGTGATATCAAAAGAGGCAGGAAAAGTTGTATTGACTCGACTTCCCCACAACGACATATCTCTTGTCGCAGTGGCATACTCTCTTTACCGTTATGCAGAACGTCAGAAGCGGTATATGCTTACTGTTTCCGAATTCTACGACGAGAACCAGAAAGAGGGTATTTGTCGCCAGTTTGGTATTAGCAGAGAGACATTTGAGAAGTTGTTGTTGAGTTTGCAGGAAGAAAGTAATCATGTACTCAGAGCAGAACTGAACATGGGACTTGACAACATCATTCTCCGAGAAGACCTTACTTCAAAGGATATATTGAAACTTATGCTCAAATAAAAGACAAAGACTATGGCAACGAGATATGCAGACTTCATCAAAATGCAGGATTTCCTTCCTGTATATGACATGACGGATGAAACGCCAAATTTGTGGCAAACTTTCATCCCTACCAATCAGTTTTGTGACTTGCTTTCACGTAGCATTACAGCAATAACATCGTCGGATATAAGCAAGCGTCGCTCCATGTGGGTGCGTGGTACTTTCGGAACTGGAAAGAGCCATGCAAGTAGCGTGGTACGCCATATTCTTTGCGACCCATACGATGATATTGAAGGATATTTGTATAGTATTCCAAATGATGCTCTTAGAGAGCAAATAAAGGCTGTTCGTAAAAATAAGAGATATTTCCCTGTCGTATTAAAAGGTGTCGAAGGTGCATACAATATCTCACGTTTCCGACTATCTCTTCAGAGAGAAACCAAAAAGGCTCTTGCTAAAGCTGGCTATGAGATGGTTGTTGACTCAGACTTCATGGAAGCACTCAAATGGGTGGAAAGTCATCAGTCGAGAATCCCAGAATTGTTGGAGAACAACGATGAGTTGGCATCAGAGGCAAGCAACTATGATAAGTTGGTGTCAAAGTTGAATGCCAACGACATTGATGTATTCTTGCATTTGGAAGAAGCCCTTGCTGCAGACAAGACTTATTTGACAAGCGACAATATCAGCGATTGGTTGGTGGACGTTCAGAAGAAAATAGCCGAAGAAGGCATAGCCGACGGTTTGATAATCTTTTGGGATGAGTTTACTAGCGTGATGGACACGTTGCAAAGCGACCGTATCAATGTACTCCAGAATATTGCCGAAAAATCGCAAAAGAATAATGTGTTCCTATACTTGATTTCACATCGTACTGAACGTACCAGCGTGGATGCCAAAGGCAAAGACATTACCAAGATGAGCGACCGCTACGACAGCGTAGACTACAAGATGGATGAGGTTTCAACTTATCTCATTTTGCGCCATACGTATAGTATAACGGATAAGAGTGGATTGGATATTGCAAGTTGGAATCTCAAACATAGTATAGCCCCAGAAGTGTTCGATTATCTTTGTGAAAGCAACTCGAAAGAGGAAAAAGACCATATACAAAACCTCTTCCCTCTGCATCCTTATACGGCATTCTTGTGTTCCAAGATGGCAAACATCATGGGTTCGGCTAACCGATCTGTTCTCAAATTCATGAACGATGAGAAGAATGGTTTTGCTTGCTTTATCAATGATTCTACAAACTATGACTTGAAGATGATGCTCACCGCCGATTGGCTTTGGGATTTCTTCTATTCTGAGTTTGTAGATGACCCTCTGTGTGCAGCATTCATCAATGTGTATAACTCCAACAAGGATAAGGTCAACCAGATGGGAGATGACTACCTGCGAGTTTTCAAAGTAATCCTCTTGTTGAATGCTCTTGGTATGAAATTTAAGGGAACACCAGAAAAGTATGCTCCTAATGACAAAAATCTTTGCTATATATTTTCGGCAGATAGATGCGAGGAAAAAATGCAAGGGATACTTGATTGGTTGGATGAAAGTCATATTGTGGCTCGTGACATACTGGGTGAATTCAAAATTTCTGTATCAACCTACAATAACGCAGAGTTGACCAAAGAGAAAATGCAGGTTGCAGTAAGTTTCAAGGATGCGGTAAGTATCTTGAAATATAATGATGCGTCAAAAAGGGAAATCTGCAAGATCTTTCTTGTTGGTGAAACACTTATGCGTAAATGTGAACCGCAATTCTATTCTTGTGAGGAATCTGAGTCGGTTCTTCGCAGTAGATTGAAGAAATACACATCGGAGAAGCCAAACTTTCTGCATGTGGCGTTACTTTTCTCAATAACCGATGAGGCACGTGATATGATGGAAAACAGGGTGAAGGATTTCTCGGAAGAGTTTCCTGATACTTTGTTTATTATGCCATCTGAGGTATTCACGGAAAGTGCGAAGAATCATTTTATAAATACCGTGGCACAGGCTAACGTAAGCCGTTCTCATTTCAACAATGACGAGGCAAGCCAGTTGGAACGTGCTGCTAACGAGTATGTAATCAAATGGAAAAACCGCATGAATGGCGGCACCTACAACCTATATTATAAAGGTGAACGCTCTTCAGAGGGCATCTTTGGCAATGTTTATAACGTTATCAACAGAAGATATAGTGTCCAATTGTTCCCACAGGGTATGGAGAGTGTAAAACCTCTTCATAAGGAATCTTTGACCTTCTTTGCCAATAAAAATTATAAGAAGTTGGCTCTCCAGATGCTTCAAAAGCGTACAAGGGAAGAAATGCTGAAATTTAGTGGCTCGGATATTCCTGCGAAATTGATATTTATGGATGGGGAGAACAACCTAGTTACCGATATTTGTGAACTGACGGCTTCTGCAGAACAAGGTGACTCATGGTTGAATACTATTTGTCAAAAGGTGGATGAACTCATAGAAAGTGCCAAAAAGAAATACACCGACAGATTCTCGCTCAGTGAAATTCTTGCTCCGTTAATGAGAACTCCATATGGCATGTTCCCTAACCATGCCAATTATGTGGCTTTGGCATTTGCTCTTCGCAAACATAAGGATGATTTGTTTAATCCAAGTACATCTCAACCTGTTGGTGACGAGAAACTGACTGACATGATAGTCACATTGCTCCAAATGTGGGATGGTGGTATCTCTGAGCCAAGTAATAAGCTATTGTTGAGATTTGGCTCAGCAGAAGAAAAGAACTTGTCTAAGATTCTTGGTGAGGTGTTCTGTCTTCAAGATGTGAAAGGTGTCAACATGGCAGACTTGAAAAGTTTGCGTTATGCGAACTGGGCTATAACGGAGTTCTGTAAGCAGATTGCGAAATATCCGTTGTGGTCGTTGCTCTATTGTTCTGCAATTAAGGAAAAACCTGAATGTGAGAAGGCTTTGAATGATTTGATATATCTGTTCAGTCAAGATAGTTATACTTTGCAAAAAATAAAGGAGCTATACAACGAAATTAAGGGTGAGCAAATCGACCTTTATAAATTGTTAGCAAAACAAAGTAACTATCGTGAAGGATTTGTCAACTTTATCAATAGTATAAATAATGTAGACATAAAGGAAGAATGGTGGGATGAACTAGAGGAAGAGCTGAGCCATTTGCAATCAGAGATTGCTTTCCGTAAGAGAGAAGATGTGAAAGATTGTGTCAATGCTTTTTACATCCAGAAAATCAAGGAAGAAAGCAGGCCTTCTGAGGTGAAGCCTCAAATTCCAAATGGTATCACTGTTCCAGATATGGTTGCTGAACCGTCTGTTAATGTAGTAAAGGCAGCTCCTGATACCATCAAGCTGGCAAAGAACTGTGTGAAGTCACAAACGATGCCAAGCATGATGTGGCAAAAGGTGGTTCTCGATCTTATAGAGGAACATCCGGAGGTCTCAGAATTTCTTATCAAATACTTAGGGAGTTAAAGAGTATGGCACATATAGATACATCAGATAAAATAAAAGTATTTGACTCATTTGAGGGGCTTGAAACTGAAATAGTCAATGATATGAAATCTAATGACATGTTGGCTCAACGATATGCCGTTAGATTCATTATGCTCAACAATTTCGATGAACTAAAGAAATTAGCCAAATTGATGGCAAAGTTTGATGTTGAGTCCTTGGACTTAGAGGAACTGATGGAGGAAGATGACGAGTGGATTACAAAAGATATGTTGCGGAATGCCTTGATTGCATGTAAGACATCTACATTTGTGACACCATTTTCCGAAGTTGTTAGGTTCTATAATGATGATGACTTTAGGGGATTCTTCAATGACATCATGTTGATGGAAGATGTTCGCAATCCGCAAAAGCGTATCTATGTGCCGTTGATTGGGCTTCAGAATCGTTTCACCGATTTTCTGAATCATTTCGCACGAATAGGAGAAAGTGCGCCTGTTTGGCGGTATGATGCAGAGAAACAAACTGTTGAGGTGTATTTTACGAAATACAAAAACTATGAAATACCTCAAAATGAGATACAATGCAAATTGTCATCTCTACGAGATTGGCTAAAATTTTGGAAGGTACAGGCACCGCAGGAGCGAATAGTCTGCACCTCTCTTCCTATTTCTGCCAAGTTTAAGTATTCTAAACCGGACAATATTTTCAATTTTACCAAAATTGACAATGCGTACGAATTCATGACAGAATTCATGGATTTGTCTTTTCCTTTTGCCTATGAAGAGAAAGACAAGCTATATTGGGAAGAAATTTTGCGCTCTCTCGAAAATCGCAAAGGTGCGTCTTTCTCATACGTATCCTATGTTCATGATGTATTCAATAAGAAAATACTGAATGTGTCTGATATTCTGGAAGAATGGGTTAAAGAAGATGCAACCTCTTTCCACCGTTGGCTTTTGTACCATTACGTTTTGCATACAAAGATGGGAGAAAACGATTCCTATTTGAAACTCTGTATGGGAGCTGTTACTGACATGAATGATGCAAGACAACTTCCTGACTATATTGCCACGCTCATCCTATATGAGATGCCTGCTAATAAGAAGGTAGAGTATACACAAGAAAGGCGCATGCTTATCAAGGAGAATGCTGATTTTTTCAGAACATTTATTACCGATCAAGAGGAGCAATGGCTTTTGGAACGTACTAAAGAAATCTTCCAAGATTCCAACAACCTCTCTAATGCCTTGGAACTTTGTACTGGTGTGTTTGATTATGAGCATATCCTTCTGATGGGATGGTATGCGCATAATCAACAGAACAAGCCTGTAAAGGACGCAGTGAAAACAATTTATCCAGAATTGGCGGCATATCTAAAAGATACCAAGCCATCTTCATTTGCTGTTGATACCCAATGGTGTGTCGAATATTTTCACGAATACAAAAAGGCTAAGTTGCAAGATGTGTACATTCCGGAGATTGCAACATTTATAACGAAAAAGAATGCTACATCCAAAACATTCTATCAATGGTATTATTCATTTGAAGAATCGCATGATGTGTTAGCAGAAGTCAGCCACAATTCTGTGCTTTGTCCAGATAAAGTCTATTGGATAGATGGACTTGGAGCAGAATTCTTACCATATCTGTTGTCTCTTATCGAGGAAAAACATAGCAATATGAAGGTTGTTCGTTCTCAGATAACTCGTACAACTATACCGTCATCAACTTCACTCAATCGCTTTGATGGAGAAAAAGTTATCAAGTATGGTGCTTTGGATGAGTTAGGTCATGATGCTCATGGCTATAAATATCTGTATACGCTTAATGAAGAGATGGTTGTATTGAAGAATATCATCAATGAAATTATTGATACTTGTCAAAAGCAAAAATCTACTATAGCCATAGTTTCCGACCATGGATTGAGTTGCCTATCGAGGAAAGTACCATCCAGAAAATACGATGGGAAATTTGAACATGAGGGACGCTATATAAAGACTGGTTCTGAGGCAGAAACTGACCATGATTATTTGGTACACAAGAATGAGAAAGATGAGCAATTCTATAAAGTCGCTCTTACTCATTCTTCATTGGCTAAAGTTCCTACCCATGAGGTTCATGGTGGATGTACACCAGAAGAGGTACTTGTGCCATTCATTCTGTTGTCCAACAAAAACGTAGCAAGTAGTATCGTATACCAAGTAAAATTGATAGAATCTGAAATCATGTTGTCTAACCCTGTTGTTAGACTATCTGTTATCCCTGAGCCTACGAGTGTATCGTTAACATGTGATGGACAAACTTATGGGATGAAGCGAGAGGGGACTAATTGGGTGGTTAAGTTGGAAAACATAATGGAAGGCTCTCATAACTTAGATGTGAAGCCTAAGGATGCTGAAAGTATTCAGTTAGAAGTAAAAGTCATCGGAGTAGGAAATAACGCCGATATTAACGAAATGTTTACTTTGTGATTATGAGCGAGATAGGGAATAAAATAAAGGAAGTCTTTGGCGGGGCTGCTGTGTATAAAAATCCTGCCAATTATGATGTGTTTAATGGCAGGAATCTACCTTCTTTTGTCAAGGATTATTTGATTTCTACCCATATATCAAGTGATGGTACTTTTCAAAGGGCTGCACTTGCTCGTTTCTTGGACGAGCATATACCTAATGATAATAGTGCCATTGTTGCTCGTTTGAGAAGAGGGGAAACTTTGACACTCTTGACTCGATTTGATGTTCTGACAAGTTTGGCTCAGAACAAGACCATGTTTCAAATACCTGATATGGGAATAAAGGCTGGAGATACCTTAATTCCGGATTATCTGGTGGAGGAATATCCTGATGATTTGATTGATGGTGAAAAATGGGGAATCATGAAGATTGTCTATATGATGCCGCAAGAAAACAAACGTGGATATGTGGAAATGGTAAACTTCAAGCCTTTTCGCCCAATGCAAAAATTGGATATGAATTACATACGCCAGTGCCGTTCCAATTTTACTTTAGATGAATGGGTTGATGTGTTGATTTCTGCAATGGAATACACTCCTTCTGCATTTAAGAATATGACGCAAAAGTTGGAGTTTGTCACACGTTTGCTTCCGTTTGTAGAACCACGTCTGAATCTTATAGAACTTGCACCAAAAGGAACAGGTAAAAGCTATGTGTTTGGTAATCTTTCTAAATTCGTATGGCTTGTCAGTGGCGGAAAGGTGTCTCGTGCAAAGTTGGTTTACGACAAATCGACAAAGGCTCCTGGTATCATGCGTTTTTATGATCTTGTTGCATTTGACGAAATATCATCCATTACATTCTCTGATAATTCGGAGATGCAATCATTCTTGAAGAACTATTTGGAATATGGTCGAGCTACTGTTGACAATTATGAGTTTATGTCAGAATGTGGTTTGATGTTGCTCGGAAACATCTTATTGTCGCAAGACAATCAACCATTGGATTATCGCTATTTTGACTCTTTGCCAGAAGTCTTTAGAGAGTCAGCGTTGCTTGACCGTTTTCACGGAATGATAGAAGGATGGTTGCTGCCACGTATCAATGTGGATATGGCATTGCATGATTGGACTCTTAATGTGGAGTTTTTTTCAGAAGTACTCCACCACTTGCGTACAGAATCTGTCTATTCACAGATTGTGGATGAAGTGGTGCTTGTGCCAAAAGGTGCCGATATGAGACATACAAAAGCTGTGAAAAGAGTGGCTACAGCATATTTGAAGTTGCTTTTCCCTCATGTGACATCGCTTGATATGCTTAATTTGGATGAATTCAATATGTATTGTTTGCAACCAGCTATTCGTAGGCGTGATATAGTAAGAGAACAATGTAGTAATATTGATGCAGAGTCTTCATTCTCAAAACCAATGCCTGAATATTCAGTATTGTCTCGTTAATTTAATTTGTATGATGACAAGAGAAGAAAAAAAGAAAAGCTCAATACAGTCAGTGTCATAGTTACAGACTTGACTGTAACTTTTGACATGGGATTAGAGTTTACAACAATGATTGTCAAGGGGGCACTAATAACCAAAATATTAGAATTATGACAGAAAAAATAAGAATCAAGACAAGAGACTGGGAGAGACTTCTGAGCTTCACACAGCAGCAGAAGTTCCAGACTGCCATCAAGCAGGGATGGTTCTCTGACTATCACGACAATTCATGGAGGCACAACACGTTCTATGGAGCGTACATCTGGAAGTATCCGAAGCTGCTCAAGGTTGTCAGAATGTTCGATAAACTGCTTGGGCACAAACCATTATGGGAAGATGTTACCGATGACTATCTGTGTGACCTCTTCAAGAAGATCCAGGAGAACTATGCACCCAACTCCGCAACCGCCTCCTGCCATTGTTTAACAAATTAAAATTAAGAATATGGGAGAAAAGTATACAGAAGAGGAACTTCGTGAGCTCACCAAGAAGTGCCAGGAAAAGTATGCCGAGCTTGGAAAGAAGACAGTCATAAAGGCACTTACGGGCGAAATTGTCTCAAATTCCGCTATGGTAAAAGAATTGGAGTCGCTGAACTTCCAATACCACGAAGAGATGGATGAGTACGACGTCACTGCTCCTGACCTTAATCCGGAACTCATAGAGAACTTCCGGCAGGCAGAGAAGACCGGCAAGAATGTTTCCATTGAAGCACAGGAATACCTTCGAATCCTCGGCATGTGCGAGAAGATGTTCAACCGGGCAGTATGGATCAATAAAGACGGTCATGTATGTGACGAAGATGGGAATAGACTTTCCGCTGATGGTGAGCATCGGGTATTTGATGTCATCAAAGGTGGGAAATGATATGTTTCTAGTTTTCCATACTAGAATTTTGTTTAAATGTCATCCTCTCTTGCCCGTGAGGGTAGGGGAGGATTTTTTTACGACCCCGATAATATATACAAAGAACCTCGTTTTACGGATGATACGGTTATGACCTTGGCTGTGGCAAAATGGTTGACGATTGATCCTGAATTTATCATCTCATATCTAGAAGCAGATAGTTATACTTCGGCTATCCGTAATGCCATATCTCTTGGCGGTGATGCTGATACTATGGCGTGTATGGCTGGAGGAATAGCTGTTGCAACCAAAGGGATGGAATTGCCGGAAGAACTGGCTCGTTGTGTATATAATAATGTGCTTGATGATAATCTTCGTCAGATACTTGATGAGTTTAACAAGGGCTATTAAACGCAGAATCCTGCCGGCATCACTGCCAGCAGGATTCACTTTCAAAAACCGAACCTAAAATTCTACCTTGTAATTTCTATCTATGCAATATCTATTGTAACCTGAATAAGTCTAATTACCTTTTTTAAAAACTAAATCCTATTATATGAATAACGCTGCAAAATGAACTGTTCTTTATCTTTTACTCGGCAGTTGTCTGCTGCTCTGTAGCATTCTCGGTTGTAGCCTCAGTCGCATTTTCCTGCTGTGTAGAATCCTCAACACCTGCCTGTGGCTGGATAGAAGTACCTGTTGCCAATGTATCTGAAGGTGCTTCTGGAGCTACGGTATCAACTGGTGCTACCTCTGCGTTACTTACCATTCTGCTTGATGCAAAAACGTTGCTTACTGAAACCATTACCATAGCTGCGATAGCAGCAAACATAAACTTCTTCATAATCTTATCTTTTTTAAATTGTTACTATTTAATGTTACTTACTTACTTTCTATGTGGATTCATTATCGAACCCGCTATTCATAATCACAATCTGCGTGCCAAATCGATGAGTAAAAATGATATATCTTGATTATCAGGTATTTATATAGAATATGCCAGAAATAGATGGTGTGGAAAATGAGGAAAGTATGTGGAAATATTCCCCAAAAAGTTGGGGAATGTAAGCATTGTTTTATTAGTAAGATAGCTCGTAACTATTGTTAATAATAAGAAAAACGCTTGCTTTCTGAAATATTATCTGTATCTTTGTACCTGGATTATTAAGAGTAAGATTATGGCTTCAAAGAGATATCCTTTGGGAATACAAACGTTCTCCGAAATCGTGAAGGGGAATTACTTCTATGCTGACAAGACGGCTATCGTCTATCAGTTGGCTCATTATGCCAAGTTTCATTTTCTGAGTCGCCCACGTCGATTCGGAAAATCCTTGTTTGTATCTACCCTCCAGGCTTACTTCGAGGGTAAGAAAGAACTGTTCAAGGGACTTGCCATCGAACAGATGGAGAAGGAGTGGACGGCATATCCCGTCATCCATTTGGATCTGAGCTGTGGTAAGTATTATAGTTTGGAGAATACATATTCAATTCTAAACGGAATACTAGAAATAGAAGAGAAAAAATATGGCTTAAAGGTTAATCCGATAGATGAGAAGTCTTTTGGCGCACGTCTCAAGAATATCTTGCTTGCTGCCACGGCTCGAACCGGTAAACAAGTTGTCGTTCTCATCGACGAATATGATGCTCCGATGCATGATTCTGTAAGTGACGAAGACTTACAGAAGACCATCCGCAACATCATGCGAGATTTCTTCAGTCCCTTGAAGCAGCAAGAGGGAAACATTCGCTTTGTATTCATCACAGGCATCTCTAAGTTTAGCCAGCTCAGCATCTTTAGCGAGTTGAATAATCTCAAGATTCTCACGTTGAAGGATGAATACAGTAGCTGTTGTGGTATAACCAAGAGTGAATTGACTCAGTATTTCCGTGAGGGTATCGAGGAGATGGCTGAACATAATGGACTCACTTATGAGGAGACCTTAGAGCAACTCAAGCAGCATTATGATGGCTACCATTTCAGTATCAATAGCGAGGATATCTTCAATCCTTACAGCATCATCAATGCTTTGGATGATAAGGAGTTTAATAGCTATTGGTTTACATCTGGTACGCCTACTTTCTTGATAGAACTGATGCAGCAGAAGAATTTGGATATGATGGACTTAAATGATATCTGGGCTAGAGCAAAACGCTTCGATGTTCCTACTGAGACTATTACTGATCCTGTGCCAGTCCTTTTCCAAAGCGGCTATCTTACGATTAAAGGATATGACAAGCAGTTGGGTATGTATTACCTCAGTTTTCCTAATCAAGAAGTTAGACAAGGCTTTTCGGAAAGCCTTTGCCAATATTATACCCCTTCAGAGGTAGGCGAACTTGATGCAATCGTATATGCTTATAAAAAGAATGTGCTCATCAATGACGATATGGGAGCCTTTATGCCTCACTTGAAGGCATTCTATGATAAGTTCCCATATACGATTATCAACAATAATGAGCGTCACTATCAAGCCGTGATATTCACCATCTTCACCATGCTTGGCGAAGATGTGAAGGTGGAGCATACCACTTCGGATGGAAGAATAGACCTTGTGCTCAAGACGGATAAGAGTATCTTCATCTTCGAGTTGAAATATAAGAAGTCTGCTGATACCGCCATGACGCAAATCAGCGATAAGGACTATGCTAAGGCTTTTGCCGATGATGGACGGAAGGTAGTGAAAGTGGGTGTTAACTTCTCGGAAGACCAGCGAAGCATTGAGGATTGGGTGATAAAATAAATGACATCTTGAGGTTGATAAAACGCAAAAAATCCTGCCGGCATCGTTGCCAGCAGGATTTTTTTGCATCACAAAGGCTATTCATCTTCCGTAATGATTTCTAAATCTTCAGCTATTTTCTTCAGTCTGTCTCTTATCCTCTTCGCCAAGGTTGGTTGCTTTTGCTGAATGACAGGCTTTGGGGGCTCTTCTTCTACGACTGGAGATTCTTCTGTCGGAGCATCGGGGATGAGTGGGGGCTGCTCATCATCAGGAATGTCTGTAGATTCTACGTTAGAGGACTCTGTAGGAATATCCTCTTTTGGGGAATCTTCTTTTCCCCGTGATTGGAAGTCGTCACGTATCGGATGATAAAGCTTGTCGATAATTCTCTGGTAATCATCTTCATCCTTGGTGGTTGTGACAGGATTGTCCTGAATTTCATCTGCCAGCTCGTTGTTGAGACCTGTTGCCAGGATGGTGACTTTGGCATCCTCATCCAGACTGTCATCATCTGAAAGACCCCAGATAACCTTGATGTCTGGATTCAATTCATCGAAGAAGGCATCTATCTCTCGCATTTCCCTTACGAAAATAGGGTGCTTGCTGGAGGTATAGATGTTGAAGAGGATGCGCTGTGCATTGCTGATGTCGCTACCGTAGAGCAATGGGGAATCCAAGGCATTGAGAATGGCATTCTGAACTCTGCCTTCTCCGCTGGCCCTGCCCATCGCCATGATGGCACCGCCGCCACTCTTGATGGTGGTCTCGATGTCACGGAAGTCGAGATTGATGGTTCCTTCTACGGTAATCAGCTCAGAGATGCTCTTGGTGGCATCGCTCAGTACCTTGTCTGCCAGTTTAAAGGCATCCTTTACGGTAATTTCAGAATCGGCATATACATCGCAAAGTCGCTCGTTGTTGACAATGAGCAGGGCGTCTACGTTCTTGCGCATCTCTTCTACACCCTGCAGGGCCTTCACGATTTTCTTTCGCTTTTCAAAATAAAATGGGATGGTGATGATGCCCACCGTCAGGATGCCCATGCTTTTTGCAATGCCGGCGATGACAGGTGCTGCTCCTGTTCCGGTGCCGCCACCCATGCCGGCTGTAACGAATGCCATCTTGGTTCCGTCATTCAGCAGTCGTTGGATGTCTTCCTGGGTGTTCTGCGCTTCACTTCGTCCAACTTCAGGGTTAGCACCTGCTCCCAAACCGCTCTTTCCGAGCATGATTTTTACAGGCACAGGTGATTTGGATAGCGACTGGCTATCCGTATTGCAAACGGCAAAGCTCACATTTACAATACCTTCTGAGTACATATTTTTAACGGCATTACATCCGCCACCACCCACACCTATCACCTTGATGATATTCTTGGTGGTGTCTTCTGTCTGTCCGAAATCTATAGGGGTCCATTCTTCTGTCATCTTATCTATATTTCTATTTTGGGCACAAAGATAACAAAAAAGGAGTAATCATACAATAATAAATGAAACGCAAGGCTTGCGAAAGAAGATTTTTCGATGCTGGGAACCGTTTTTTCCTATTCTTTTTGTATTTTTGCATCCAGTATGCAAGATGAACTGAGAAATATGGGTGTAGAGGAGAAAGCTGCTATTATACAAACGCTTTCCTCCCAACTTTTGGCAGAAGGAAGAACTGACCTTTTGCTGAAAGCTATCAGTGTGCCCGTATTGGAGCAGCTTCGCATTGAGGCAGCAAGGGCTACCCTCAGTCCTTTGGTCATAACGGCGGATTATCGTTTCCTGTTGCCTGAGTTTGGTAATAAAGAGGTACAGCTCAGTCCTATCCACAAGGCACTCTATCTGCTCTTCCTGAACCATCCGGAAGGTATTGAATTCAAGAATCTGGTAG
>ERZ1026892.624-NODE-624-length-16358-cov-11.626756_pt1 | contig 16358 bp, 21 predicted proteins | sample MGYA00380176_ERZ1026892 | MGnify/ENA primary metagenome ERZ1026892 (study PRJEB33269, sample SAMEA4719812) | human gut metagenome | biome: human-associated habitat; feature: organic feature; material: feces | place: Cameroon | collected 2013-10 ... | reverse complement strand
ACGATGATTGCTATATCATGCGCCCCGATTAAGACCATCCATTCTATTTTGCAGGATAAGAACACCATGCCAGTGTTGCATAACCGCATTTCGAATGAGACGCTGAAAGCGCAGATGCTGGCGGAAACCGAGCCACGCACCACTATCTCATTCTATAAATACTTCACCATTATCGATCCGAAGGCTACCCGTGATGCGCTCTATGTTGCGCTAACCGAGCTAAAGGTCTTTGGCCGTATCTATCTCGCCCATGAGGGGATTAACGCCCAGATAAGCGTCCCGGCAAGTCTGGTGGAAAAGCTGCGCGAACGTCTGTACAGCTTCGATCCGGCGCTTAAAGATCTGCGTTTGAATATCGCCCTTGATGACGACGGGAAATCCTTCTGGGTACTGCGTATGAAGGTCCGCGATCGTATCGTCGCGGACGGGATTGACGATCCGAGCTTTGATGCCAGCGACGTCGGTGACTATCTGAAAGCGGCGGAAGTTAACGCGATGCTCGATGATCCGGATGCGGTCTTTATCGATATGCGCAACCACTACGAATATGAAGTGGGCCATTTTGAACAAGCGCTCGAAATTCCGGCAGATACCTTCCGCGAGCAGTTGCCGAAGGCCGTGGAAATGATGCAGGAACATAAAGATAAAAAAATCGTTATGTACTGCACTGGCGGTATTCGCTGTGAGAAAGCCAGCGCCTGGATGAAGCACAACGGCTTCAAGCAGGTGTGGCATATTGAAGGTGGCATTATTGAGTACGCGCGTCGTGCCCGTGAGCAGGGGCTGCCGGTGCGCTTTATCGGTAAAAACTTCGTCTTCGACGAGCGTATGGGTGAGCGTATCTCCGATGAGGTGATTGCCCACTGCCACCAGTGCGGCACGCTGTGTGACAGCCACACTAACTGCCTGAATGACGGCTGCCACCTGCTGTTTATTCAGTGCCCGGCCTGCGCCGAGAAGTTTGAAGGCTGCTGCAGTGAAGCCTGTCAGCAGGAACACAAGCTGCCGGAAGAGGAACAACGTCAGCGACGTGCGGGCCGTGAAAACGGCAATAAGATCTTTAATAAGTCGCGCGGTCGTTTGAATACGCGTTTAGGCATTCCTGACCCGGAAGGGCAAAACGGCTAGCTGAAATAGAGATAGGCGATATCGGCGAGGGCCAACAGCAGCCAGAGCATCAGATAAAGCATCAGGTGTTCGCGAATGTTGTTGATCAGGTAGTAAAACAGACGACGCATATCATTCTCGGTAGAACGGCCCCGCACAGTCGGGGCCGTTTATTTTTAGTGGTTAAAGCGGGCCAGCGCAAAGGGACTCAGGTCAAACGCGGGCGTCTGCTGTTGCGCAAATTGGGCGGCAATTTCGCCCAACACGGTGGCGAACTTAAAGCCATGGCCGCTCAGACCGCCAATAAACAGCACGTCGGGCTGGCCGGGCAGGGTGTCGATAATAAAGTCTTCATCCGGCGAGTTATCGTAGGTACAGGCCGCGCCGTACAGACAGCCGCCGATACCCGGCAGAATCTGGCGCAGGAAGCCGAACGCTTCTGAGCCGTCGCTGGCGACTGAACCGAACGCTTTGCGCTCTTCCGGGCTGTTGATGAGCTGCCCGCCGTTGTGTTTGCCAATCTTCAATTCGTTGTCGACCGCCGGGAAACCGTAGAACTGATCGCCGTTAGGCAGCTCGCCGGTAAACGCCGGGAAGTTATTCTTACGGCTATAGCGGCCATCGGCCTGGAACCAGGCAAAGACCTTACGTACCGGCTGAATCGGCAGTTCAGGGTAGAACTGTTTCACCCAGGTGCCGGCGGTCAGCAGCAGCTTTTTACCGCGCCAGCTGCCTTCTGACGTTTCAATCGTTATGCCATCGTCATCGCTGTGGATGGCGGTGACCGGGCAGTTAAACAGCTGTGCGCAACCCGCGTCTTTCGCCATCGCGATCAGCGTTTTTACCGCCAGTTCGCTTTTCAGTACGCCCGAACCGGGTTCAAAAATGGCCTGATAGTCGGCGGGGACGGTGATTTCGGGCCAGCGGGCCATCAGCGCGCTGGCGTCCAGCCGCTCTACCGGCAGGTTAAACTGCGCGGCGCTCTGGGCGACGGTATGCAGGAAGGTGGAATTGGCAGGGCCAAGATTCACGACGCCGCTACGTTCGAACAGCTCTTCACCGCTGATGGCGGACAGTTCATCCCACAGCGCCTGCGCACGCAGTACCAGCGGCACATATTTCTCCCCTTCGCCGTAGGCATGGCGCATCAGACGAGTGTCGCCGTGGTGGCTCCCTTGCTGGTGGGGCGGCATATGGGCGTCGGTCATCAGGACGTTTAAACCCGCTTTACGGGCGTAGTAACCGGCTGCAGCCCCGACGGAGCCGCTGCCAAGAATAATGAGATCGTATTGCATAGTCTTTCCTGACTCGGTAATGAGGCGCGAAATCTGAGTCTGGTAGAGTAAATTAAGCCGCAGTTGTTATACAAGCGTGAAAATAATTAAGGCACCCGAGGGTGCCTGTTTGCCATTACGACGAGAAAAGTATCGGCGTTAATGCCGGCGATACTCGTTGACCTGGTAATCGCCAGACTCAATTTTGGCAATCCCGGCTTCCAGTATGGAAATAAACTGACGTGCGACATCCGTCGTCAGCCATAGCGTCTGGCCAACTTCTGCTTCTTTATTGCTCGATTGATTGGGGTCTTGGTAGTGCAGGCGCAACATCAGCGCATCATAGCTATCTACGGTGCTGATGTCCCATCCGACGAGGGGATGGGTCTGGATGACTTCATTATTCTTTTCCATCATAACCCCTTATTTACGTGTTAAAAGGCAACAACTCTCGAGGTCTAATGCAATTTTTTGTGAAGCTTTATCAGTATACAACACTTCAATAAATACTCGAGAATTGAAATCAAAAGCAACACAAATTCCTGAGTTAGCCGGCTATTTGCGCAATAAACGACCATGTCGCGCAATTTTTTACCGCTAATCTAAAAAGTGGGGTTAGATCACAAAAAAACAAGCGCGGGAATAAAAAAAGCCGGGGCGACCCGGCAAAAAACACAATGAGGGAAAAAATTAGTCGGTGATGAACCAGTCGTCGGCGCTCTCCCAGGTTTCCTGCAGGATTTCGCTGATGCGGTCTTTATCTTCTTTAATGCCACCGATCACGGAAAGGTTATTGCTGGCAGCATAGCGCACGCTAACGGCGCCACCGCTATCCGGGAACTGGTTGTTGATACGGCGGGAAAGTTCGTCTGCCAGCGCATCTAAGGCGCCTGCCGGCAGCGCGGTGGTTTTTGCAATAGTGACTTCAATACGCATAATTGCCCCCTGTGTAATATACTGTATATTTATACAGTCATATTCAGGGGTTTACAACAGGGGGCGCGATTTTATTTTTTCACCGTCCAGCGCAGCGTTTCTCCGGCGAGGAACGGCACTAACGTATCATCACTCAGGGCGATGCTTTCCTCGACCTGGCTCTCTTCACGTACCAGCTCAACGTAGCTGTCGTTAACCGGCAGGCCGTAGAAACGCGGGCCGTTCAGCGAGCAGAACGCTTCGAAGTGCTCCAGTGCGTTCATCTCTTCAAACACGGTGGCATAGCTACCCAGCGCGGTAGGCGCGTTGAAGCAACCCGCACAGCCGCAGCTGGCTTCTTTACGGTGACGCGCGTGCGGCGCCGAATCGGTGCCGAGGAAGGCGCGGGTAAACCCGCTGGCGACCAGCTCGCGCAGCGCCTGCTGGTGAACGTTGCGTTTGAGAATCGGCAGGCAGTAGAGGTGCGGGCGCACGCCGCCGACCAGCATATGGTTGCGGTTGAACATCAGATGCTGCGGCGTGATGGTGGCGGCAAGCAGATCGTTGCCGTCGCGCACATACTCGGCGGCATCCTTGGTCGTGATGTGTTCGAACACCACTTTCAGGCCCTGAAGACGCTGGCGTAGCGGTTCCATCACGCTGTCGATAAAGCGCGCTTCACGGTCGAAAATATCGATTTCTGCATGGGTCACTTCGCCGTGCACCAGCAGCGGCATGCCCAGTTTTTCCATGCGCTCCAGCACGGGCATAATCGCATCGGTGCTGGTGACGCCATGGCTGGAGTTGGTGGTGGCGTTAGCCGGATACAGTTTGGCGGCGGTGAATACGCCTTCGTTAAAACCGCGCTCCAGTTCGTTGGGATCCAGCGTATCGGTCAAATAGCAGGTCATCAGCGGCGTGAAGTCGTGCCCGGCAGGCACCGCGTCGAGAATGCGCTGGCGATAGGCGATAGCCGCATCGACGGTGGTAATGGGCGGAACCAGGTTCGGCATGATGATCGCGCGGCCATACAGCTCGCTGGTATACGGAACAACCGTTTTCAACATCTCGCCGTCGCGAAGATGGATATGCCAGTCGTCTGGGCGGCGAATTTTCAGAACTTGCGGTAATGCGGTCATGTAAGGCTCCGGCTGGTGGGATATCAGTCATTTTTGCCGGGCACTAAGGATAAGCGTAAACGTTTTCCTTTGCATCCTTTTCCGTAAAAAATAATGCCCGATGACAGGGCGCCATCGGGCATGAATAAAAAGGAATTAATTGGTGAACGGGATAACGATCTCGCCTGGCTTCACTTCAATGCCTTTCGCGTATTTTTTCGCCAGTGCTTCACCCTTGCTGGCATCTTCTTTCAGCACGTAGGCCGGCTGTTTATTGAAGTAGGTGCGCAGCGACTGATTAAGATACGGAATCAACGTTTGCACCACCGACTGCATTTTTTCCGGCGTGACTTTAGCATCCACCACTTCCATCTCCTGCAGATAGATGGCGCCTTGCTCCTGATTAAATACCGGTAGCGCCTTCAGCTTCAGGGCAATGTTGGCCTTCTGGCTACCAAACAGCGAATTCAGATCCAGCTTCGCGTCGCCGCTCAGGGTCACTTTATTCGGCTCTTCGCGGCCAATGGCGCTGGTTAAATTATTGAGGACGATATGGGCGTCTGCCACGCCCGGGACCCCGATATCTTTGGAGAAATTATTGCGTTTTTGCAACGCCTGGTTAATTTCCTGCTCGCTGACCGAATATTGCGTAAGCTGATTACAGCCAACAACCAGGCCGCTAACGATCAGGGCGGCAATGACAAACAATTTTTTCATGGGGTTCCTCAACGTAAAGCGTTGTATGCATCCTGACATCAAGCAGCATACGCTGTCAGTAGGACTCTGACAGCGGAAAATACTGAAAGTGCCGCGGATAGGACAAAATGGCGAACGCTACTCGCTGATTTTGCGGGCTTCAGGCTCGATCGCGCGGCTTATTCTCTGCCGTTTTCTTCTCGGCGGCAAAGTCGGCATCTGTGTCGGCGTGCAGGTCGTTCATCGCCTTTTTAAAGCCCTTTAACGCTGTGCCCAGGTCCGCCCCGAGGGAGCCGAGTTTTTTGGTGCCGAACACCAGCACAAAAAGCACGACGACAACTAAGAGTTTGGTAACGCTAATTTCACCCATGATACAAACCTATTGAGAAAATAATGATGAATTCTCGCAAACCGTGCGGGGAATTATTTGTCTGTTAATGGCATAAATTCGCACATTGGATCTGACAAAAAATAGCCGTTGCGTTTTATCTCATTTCTCAACTGGTTAGCGTCTGTGGGCCGTTGAGACGAAACATCTTCATTTTCCGCGCGATCTCACCTTTTCTCGTATTGCCAGCGATGGTCCTTTTTTATCACAATGCAAAAAGACAGCGTGTTGTTTTCATTGGCTGCCGCCGGGCAGGTATAGTTAAACGACCAGGGTATAGATTGGTGACAGGAGTAGTGAGATGTTTGGCTATCGCAGTAACGTGCCGAAAGTTCGGTTGACCACGGATCGGTTGGTTGTGCGGTTGATTCACGACCGGGATGCGTGGCGTCTGGCGGATTATTACGCCGAGAATCGACAGTTTTTAAAACCCTGGGAACCCATTCGCGATGACAGCCACTGCTATCCCTCGGGGTGGCAGGCGCGCCTGTCGATGATTAACGAGTTTCACAAGCAGGGAACCGCCTTTTATTTCGCGCTGCTTGACCCTGAGGAAAAAGAGATTATCGGCGTCGCCAACTTCTCCAACGTGGTGCGCGGATCATTCCATGCGTGCTATCTCGGCTACTCCATCGGCCAGAAGTGGCAGGGGCAGGGGATGATGTACGAAGCGCTGACCGCCGCTATTCGTTATATGCAGCGCACGCAGCATATTCACCGTATTATGGCGAACTACATGCCGCATAATCAGCGCAGCGGGAATCTGCTGGCGCGCCTCGGTTTTGAAAAAGAGGGTTATGCGAAAGACTATTTACTGATTGACGGTGAATGGCGCGATCACGTGCTGACCGCCTTAACCACCCCACAATGGACGCCTGGCCGCTAAGGAATCACCATGAAATACCAATTAACGTCTCTGGAAGCTCGTGTGATCGGCTGCCTGCTGGAAAAGCAGGTGACGACGCCGGAGCAGTATCCGCTGTCGATCAATGCCGTAGCGACCGCCTGTAACCAGAAAACCAATCGTGAGCCGGTGATGACGCTTAGCGAAGCGGAAGTACAGGATCAACTCGATAACCTGGTCAAACGCCACTTTCTGCGGACCGTCAGCGGTTTTGGTAACCGCGTGACGAAGTATGAACAGCGTTTTTGCAATTCGGAGTTTGGCGATCTGAAACTCTCGTCGGCTGAGGTGGCGCTGGTGACGACACTGCTGCTGCGCGGTGCGCAGACGCCGGGTGAATTGCGTGGTCGCGCCCAGCGCATGCATGAATTTGCCGACATGGCCGAGGTGGAGAGCACTCTGGAGCGGCTGGCAAACCGCGAAGATGGCCCGTTTGTTGTACGTCTGCCGCGCGAGCCGGGCAAGCGCGAAAGTCGCTACATGCACCTGTTCAGCGGTGAAGTGGATGTGCAATCGGCGGCAATACAGAGCGATTCCCCGCTTGCCGATGATGACCTGCGTGCTCGTGTTGAGGCGCTGGAAGGTGAAGTTGCAGAACTGAAGCAGCGTCTGGATTCACTGCTGGCGCACCTTGGGGAGTAATCAGCATGGCTAAAATACGCATTGGCGTGGTTGGCCTGGGCGGCATTGCGCAGAAGGCCTGGCTGCCGGTGGTGAGCGCGTCAGCGGACTGGACGCTCCAGGCGGCCTGGTCGCCGGGTAAAGAAAAGGCGCTGAAGGTGTGCGAAACCTACCGCATGCCTTACGCCGATTCGCTGGCGGCGCTGGCGGCCCAGTGCGACGCGGTGTTTGTGCACAGTTCTACGGCGTCTCACTATGCGGTGGTCAGCGAGCTGCTGAACGCAGGCGTGCACGTCTGTGTGGATAAACCGTTGGCCGATAAGCTCGACGATGCGGAACGGCTGGTGGCGCTGGCGGCGCGCAAAAAATTGACCCTGATGGTCGGTTTCAACCGCCGCTTTTCGCCGCTGTACCGTGAGCTGAAAAAACAGGCGGGTGAAATGGCCTCGCTGCGGATGGATAAACATCGTAGCGACAGCGTTGGCCCGCACGATCTGCGATTTACCCTGCTGGATGACTATCTGCACGTGGTGGATACCGCGCTCTGGCTGGCGGGCGGTAAGGCCAAACTCAGCGATGGCGTGCTGCAAACCACCGATGAGGGCTGCATGTTCTATGCTGAGCATCACTTCAGCCAGGCAGGGCTGCAAATCACTACCAGCATGCATCGCCGCGCTGGCAGCCAGCGTGAGTCGGTGCAGGCGGTGGCGGACGGCGGGCTGTATGAGGTTATTGATATGCGCGAATGGCGTGAAGAGCGCGGCGCAGGCGTGGTGACGCGGCCGATTCCCGGCTGGCAAACGACCCTTGAACAGCGTGGGTTCGTCGGCTGTGCGCATCATTTTATTGAATGCGTGCAAAATCAGACGGTTCCGGAAACGGCGGGAGAGCAGGCGATTATGGCTCAGCGTATCGTGGAAGGGCTGTGGCATGAGGCGATCCGCGAATAATCAGCTGTAACAACTGGCAGTAGCAATTCATCCCGAACCCGGTAGACTAACGCCACTTTTTCGCGCCCGTCTGCCGGGCGTTTTGTTTGCGGGTTTGGAATCACAAAGTCATGAACCTATTAAAATCGCTGGCAGCCGTCAGCTCGATGACCATGTTTTCGCGCGTACTGGGATTTGCACGCGACGCGATTGTGGCGAGGGTGTTTGGGGCAGGAATGGCCACCGACGCCTTTTTCGTGGCGTTTAAGCTGCCGAACCTGCTGCGTCGTATTTTTGCCGAAGGGGCGTTTTCCCAGGCGTTTGTGCCGATTCTGGCCGAATACAAAAGCAAGCAGGGTGAAGAGGCTACGCGGGTCTTTGTTGCCTACGTCTCGGGGCTGCTGACGCTGGCGCTGGCGATTGTTACCGTGTTGGGGATGCTGGCCGCGCCGTGGGTGATCACCATCACCGCGCCGGGTTTTGCCGACACTGCCGACAAATTCGCGCTTACCACTCAACTGCTGCGCATTACCTTCCCCTATATTCTGCTTATTTCGCTTGCCTCGCTGGTGGGCGCGATTCTGAATACCTGGAACCGCTTCTCGGTCCCGGCTTTTGCGCCAACGTTCCTCAATATCAGCATGATCGGCTTTGCGTTGTTCGCCGCGCCGCATTTCCATCCGCCGGTGCTGGCGCTGGCGTGGGCGGTGACCGTCGGCGGCGTGCTGCAGCTGGCTTATCAACTTCCGCATCTGAAAAAAATCGGCATGCTGGTGCTGCCGCGCATCAACTTTAAAGATGCGGGCGCGGTGCGGGTGGTGAAACAGATGGGGCCGGCGATCCTCGGCGTTTCGGTGAGCCAGATCTCGCTTATCATCAACACCATTTTTGCCTCGTTTCTCGTTTCCGGTTCCGTCTCGTGGATGTATTACGCCGACCGTCTGATGGAGTTCCCGTCTGGCGTGCTGGGCGTGGCGCTGGGGACCATCCTGCTGCCGTCGCTGTCGAAAAGCTTTGCCAGCGGTAACCACGACGAATACTGCCGTCTCATGGACTGGGGGCTGCGCCTGTGCTTCCTGCTGGCGCTGCCGAGCGCGGTGGCGCTGGGGATTCTGGCCAAGCCGCTGACCGTGGCGCTGTTCCAGTACGGTAAATTTACCGCCTTTGATGCTGCGATGACCCAGCGCGCGCTGGTGGCTTATTCCGTTGGCCTGATGGGGCTTATCGTCGTTAAAGTCCTGGCGCCGGGCTTCTATTCGCGTCAGGACATTAAAACGCCGGTGAAGATTGCTATTGTGACACTGATTATGACCCAGGTGATGAACCTGGCGTTTATCGGCCCGCTGAAGCACGCCGGGCTGTCGCTGTCGATTGGTCTGGCGGCCTGTCTGAATGCCGCACTGCTGTACTGGCAGTTGCGTAAGCAGAAAATCTTCACCCCGCAGCCGGGCTGGCGCATGTTCTTAGTGCGTCTGGTGGTGTCGGTCGTGGTGATGGCGGCGGCGCTGCTGGGTATGATGCACGTCATGCCGGAGTGGTCGCAGGGGTCGATGCCTTTTCGTCTGTTGCGTTTGATGGGCGTGGTCGTGGTGGGCGTGGTGGCCTATTTTGCCGCGCTGGCCATTCTGGGCTTCCGGATTAAAGAGTTTGTACGCCGGACGGCGTAAACGAAATACACTTCGCGGGGCACGTTCTGTGGCCCCGCCCGTGTTCAGACCGAGAATTTCTTCGCGCTACGGGTAACAGCGTTGCCCGCTGCCTGACCATCCTTTCCGTACAGCCCCGTCTCCTGGAACGGCTTCAGCACATCGATCGCCTGCTGGTTGCGGACAATCTGCCCTTCAAGCAGCCAGCCATTATGCTGATTTAACCGACGCAGCTGCTGCGTGGTTTCCGTAATGGTCTGCCAGCGGCTGACGATATCTTCATTATCGATGCTTCGCTGGGCGTCTTGTTCGACGCGACGCTGTTTTTCCAGGTAGTCTAAGGTCGCCAGCAGAGAGCTTTTCTCTTCGGTAATGCTGGCAAGCCGCAGGCCGTTAACGCTGCCTGCAGAGAGCTGTTGTTGCTCAGCATCCATCACGTCTTTAAGGGAGTGAAGGATACTGGTCATTTGGTCCAGAATGGCTGACAAACTGCTCATGCGCTTATTTACTCTGTAGATAATCTTGCGTGTCTTGAATTAGCGCGTCGGCAATCTTACCGGTATCCATTTTTAACTCGCCGTTACGAATGGCGGTTTTCAGTTCCTCGACGCGCGCCATATTAATATCGCCGCTGCTTGAACGGGTCAGTGCGGTCTGCGCATTGCTTAACGTCACGCTGGCACTGGTGGCGGTTTCGGTTTTTTCGGCACGGACTTTTTGTGCACTGGTCTCCGGCGTTTCGCGATGCTGTACCGGCGTTACCGCTTTCAGAGATGATGTACGATCGATGCTCATGATGCTTTCCTCATTGGAGGCTTTGGTATGGCGCAGGCGCCGACTCTCATTAATTGTTAATTATCTATCGGCAAGCGACACATATTCTTTAAGAAGTTTATAGATTAATCAGAATATTCCCATCAGCGCTCACCTGACCGCTCACCACCTGACCGGAAGGCATTCTCACGCGGGCATTCTGGGCTACCGCGGCGTTGTTCAATGCCTGACCTTCACTATTAATGCTAAAACCTTCTCCCTGGGCGACGACCATCACTTTCTGTCCTGCTTTCACCCGCCACGACTGGCGCACCATCGACAGCTGAATCGGCTGGCCGATGGCGACGTCACGCAGGCTGATGGCATCCTCGGCCTGCGACAAATTCAACATGGTACGCGGCGGCAGCTGATCGAGCCGTCCGCGCATTAATGTGACGCTCTGTGACTCAATCGGCGACCCACGCACGATCGGCGCCGCGGCGACGACGTAATCGCCTACCGCCTGCACGGTCACCTGTAAATACTGTTTCGCATTTCCGCATTGGGCCACCACCGTCAAATTTCCCCATAGCCGCGAGTTACCCGGCGTGCTGAATACGGGCGTTTCGCAACCTGGCTGCTGATTCTGCGTATTACGCAGCTTCACGCTGACTTCATCGCTAAAGCCAGTCAGCCGCTCGCTAAAGAACGCGGTCAGCTGCGTCTGAATATCAGCCGCCTGGGCAAGCGGGCTAAAGGCCAGTATCGCAGCGGTGAATGGGGCAATGAGCTGACGCATTGAACGCTCCAGTGGGTGGCGAATGCATGCATTTTACTCAACTTGCCACGACATCAACGCAACAAATAGCGACGCATATTGCGCTTATTCCGTCGATGACGCGTCCATGAGGAGAATTAAGCTGTCGGCTGAAACTTTGTCATTAGCGGAGGAGACATGCTCGATAAACTCGACGCCGCATTACGTTTTCAGCAAGAGGCATTAAACCTGCGCGCAGAGCGTCAGGAGATTCTGGCTGCCAATATTGCTAACGCCGATACCCCGGGGTATCAGGCGCGCGATATGGATTTTTCCAGTGAACTGAAAAAGGTGATGTCGCGCGGGCGCGCGGAAGGCAGCGGCGTTGCGCTGACGCTGACCTCTGAACGTCATATTCCTGCCCAGGCGCTTTCCGCGCCGAACACCGATCTGCTGTACCGCATTCCCGATCAGCCCGCGATGGATGGCAACACCGTCGATATGGACCGGGAGCGCACGCAGTTCGCCGATAACAGCCTCCAGTACCAGACCGGCCTTACGGTTCTGGGTGGACAGATTAAGGGCATGATGAGTGTCCTGCAGGGGAACTAATCCATGGCACTACTCAATATCTTCGATGTTGCGGGCTCTGCGCTGACCGCGCAGTCCAAGCGGCTGAACGTGGCCGCCAGTAACCTCGCCAACGCCGACAGCGTCGTCGGGCCGGACGGTCAGCCGTATCGTGCGAAGCAGGTTGTTTTTCAGGTGGATGCGCCGATGGGCGCGGCGACCGGCGGCGTGAAGGTGGCTGATGTCGTTGAGAGTCAGGACCCGGACAAGCTGGTCTATCAACCGGGAAATCCGCTGGCGGATGCGAAGGGCTATGTGCGCATGCCTAACGTCGACGTCGTCGGGGAAATGGTGAACACCATGTCGGCGTCGCGCAGCTATCAGGCGAACGTCGAGGTACTGAATACCGTGAAGAGCATGATGCTCAAAACGCTGACGCTTGGGCAATAAGGGAGGTAACCGATGTCTGTCGTAGCCAATATCAATGACACCAGCAGTAGCAGTTCGGCCTCATCGTCGATCAGCAGTACTGGCACTAACAGTTCGTCCGATCTGCAGAGCAGCTTTCTGACGCTGTTGGTTGCGCAGTTGAAAAACCAGGATCCGACTAACCCATTACAAAACAATGAACTGACTTCACAACTGGCGCAGATCAGCACGCTGAGCGGTATTGAGAAGCTCAACACCACGCTGGGTTCCATCTCTGGACAAATTAATAGCGGCCAGTCGCTGCAGGCCAGCGCGTTGGTGGGCCACGGCGTGATGATTCCCGGTAGCACTATTCTGGCGGGCAAAAACAGCAGCGATGAGACCAGCGTGGATACCACGCCGTTTGGCATTGAGCTGACGCAGGCCGCCGAGAAGGTCACGGCCACCATTGTCGACGGTAACGGTAAGGTCATCAGAACGTTGAACTTAGGCGCGCAAACCGCTGGCGTTCATACCTATACCTGGGACGGCAAGATGGATGACGGCACGGCGGCGCCGGACGGCGCTTACAACATCAACTTCGCCGCCAGCCAGGGTACCACGCAGCTGGTGGTTCAGCCGCTGCAGTTCGCGCTGGTGCAGGGCGTTACGCTGGGCAGCAATGGCAACAAACTGGATTTGGGTACCTATGGCACCACCACGCTGGATCAGGTTCGCCAGATTATTTAAGCCTCTAACTATTTCAGGAGAGACGTTATGGCCTTTTCACAAGCGGTAAGCGGATTAAACGCTGCTGCCACCAACCTCGATGTTATCGGCAACAACATCGCCAACTCAGCAACCTACGGGTTTAAATCCGGGACCGCATCGTTTGCCGATATGTTCGCCGGTTCCAAAGTGGGGCTGGGGGTAAAGGTTGCGGGGATTACCCAGGACTTTACCGACGGTACCACCACCGGTACCGGACGCGCGCTGGACGTGGCGATTAGCCAGAACGGTTTTTTCCGCCTGGTGGACAGCAACGGTTCCGTTTACTACAGCCGTAACGGCCAGTTCAAGCTTGATGAGAACCGCAACCTGGTGAACATGCAGGGGCTGAGCGTCACCGGTTATCCGGCGAGCGGTAACCCGGCTACCATCCAGCAGGGGGCTAACCCGGTGGCGCTGACGATCCCGAATACGCTGATGTCGGCGAAGGCGACCTCAACGGCGGCGATGCAGATGAACCTGAACTCGACGGATAATGTGATTGATAGTGCGACAAAGCCTTTCGATCCAACCGATCCGGATACCTATAACAAGAAGGGTACCGTGACCGTCTATGACACGTTGGGTAACGCGCACGACATGAACGTTTACTACGTGAAGAACGCGGCGAACACATGGGATGTTTACACGATGGATTCCAGCGTGAGCGGAGCCACACCGACGAAAGCGGCGCAGATGGTATTTAGTTCGAGCGGTACGTTGGATAAGGTGACTGGCTATACCGAGGTTCTCCCTGCTACTAATCCGAGAACCTGGACTTTAAATGCCGCGAAGAATGACACGCCGCAGATCGACATTACGCTGGCATCGCTGAACGGTTCCGCGAACAACACGACCTTCTCCCTGAGCTTCCTCAACTCCATGCAGCAGAACACCGGTTCGAACGATATCGTCGCCACCACTCAGAACGGCTTTGCGCCGGGTAACCTGGTGAGCTACCAGATCAACGAAGACGGCACGGTGGTGGGTAACTATTCCAACCAGCAGAGTCAGCTTCTGGGGCAGATCGTTCTGGCGAACTTCGCCAACAACGAAGGTCTGCAGTCCGAAGGCGATAACGTCTGGTCGGCAACGCAGTCTTCTGGCGTCGCCCTGCTGGGCACGGCGGGGACCGGTAACTTCGGTTCGCTGACCAACGGCGCGCTGGAAGCCTCTAACGTCGACCTCAGCAAAGAGCTGGTGAACATGATCGTCGCGCAGCGTAACTACCAGTCGAACGCGCAGACCATCAAGACCCAGGATCAGATCCTCAACACGCTGGTTAACCTGCGTTAATCGTAACAGGGTGACGTTATGGATCACGCCATATATACGGCAATGGGCGCCGCCAGCCAGACCATGCAGCAGCAGGCGGTCACGGCGAGCAACCTTGCCAATACCTCCACGCCGGGCTTTCGCGCTCAGCTGACGGCAATGCGCGCGGTGCCGGTAGTCGGCCCTAGCGTCGAGACGCGTACGCTGGTTGCCGCCACCACGCCGGGCGCGGATATGACGCCCGGCCAGCTTGACTATACCGCGCGTCCGCTTGACGTGGCTATCCAGCAGGATGGCTGGCTGGCGGTGCAGTCGGCCGACGGCACGGAAGGGTATACCCGTAACGGCAATATTCAGGTGAGCGCCACCGGCCAGTTGACCATTCAGGGCAACCCGGTCATTGGCGAAGCCGGTCCGCTGAACGTGCCGGAAGGCTCGCAGGTGACGATTGCCTCTGACGGGACGATTTCGGCGCTGACGCCGGGCGACCCACCGAACACGGTGTCGCCCGTCGGCAAGCTGAAGATTGTCAAAGCAAACGCCACGGAAGTGGCGCGCGGCGATGATGGGCTGTTCCACCTCACGCCGCTGGCGGTCGCCACGCGCGGGCAGACCCTACAGGCTGACCCGACGCTGCGTCTGCAGTCCGGCGTGCTGGAAGGCAGTAACGTCAAACCCGTGGCAGCGATGGCCGACATGATCGCCAGCTCGCGCCGTTTTGAAATGCAGATGAAGGTTATCAGCAGCGTGGATGAAAACACGCAGAAAGCTAACCAGTTGCTGTCAATGAGCTAAGGAAAACTATGATCAGTTCATTATGGATCGCCAAAACCGGTCTGGACGCGCAGCAAACCAATATGGACGTTATCGCCAACAACCTGGCGAACGTCAGTACCAATGGTTTTAAGCGCCAGCGCGCGGTGTTTGAAGATTTGCTCTATCAAACCGTTCGCCAGCCGGGTGCGCAATCATCCGAACAAACGACGCTGCCTTCCGGCCTGCAGATTGGTACCGGGGTCCGTCCCGTGGCAACCGAGCGTCTGCATAGCCAGGGCAACCTGTCGCAGACCAATAACAGTAAAGACGTGGCGATCAAAGGCGACGGGTTCTTCCAGATCCTGCTGCCGGATGGTTCCTCCGCCTACACCCGCGATGGTTCGTTCCAGGTTGACCAGAACGGTCAGCTGGTGACCGCCAGCGGCTATCAGGTACAGCCAGCGATCACCATTCCGGCCAACGCCATCAGCATCACCATTGGCCGCGACGGGATTGTCAGCGTCACCCAGCAGGGGCAGGCGAACCCGGTGCAGGTGGGACAACTGAACCTGTCGACCTTTATGAATGACACCGGTCTCGAGAGTATCGGGGAAAACCTGTACATCGAAACCCAGGCGTCAGGCGCGCCGAACGACACTACGCCGGGTCTGAACGGCGCGGGTCTGCTGTATCAGGGTTATGTTGAAACCTCTAACGTGAACGTGGCGGAAGAGCTGGTCAACATGATTCAGGTGCAGCGCGCGTACGAAATCAACAGTAAAGCGGTATCGACGACCGACCAGATGCTGCAAAAACTGACGCAGCTGTAAAGGCAAGGCCTCGCATCGCCTGGCCCGGCTATAACATTGCCTGATGCCGACGCTCACGCGTCTTATCCGGCCTACGGACTCTCATCGTTTGTAGGCCGGATAAGGCCAAGACGCCATCCGGCACGCCGTAGCCTGGTTGAGCAACGCGACGCCGGGATGTTCCCGAGATTCAGAAGAAGAAAGCAATGCAAAAATCTGCAGCGTTTCGCTATCCGCTTTTAACCCTCGTCGCGCTCAGCGTGGTGGGGTGTGCGTGGATCCCCTCTAAGCCGCTGGTTGAAGGGGCGACGACCGCACAACCGATTCCCGGCCCGGTGCCGGTGGCGAACGGTTCTATATTCCAGACCGCACAGCCGATTAACTACGGCTATCAGCCGCTGTTTGAAGACCGTCGTCCACGCAATATCGGCGATACGCTGACCATCGTGCTGCAGGAAAACGTCAGCGCGAGCAAAAGCTCCTCGGCAAACGCGAGTCGCGATGGCAAAACCAACTTCGGCTTCGACACCGTGCCGCGCTACCTTCAGGGGCTGTTTGGCAATGAGCGCGCGGATGTGGAAGCATCTGGCGGCAACTCCTTCAACGGTAAGGGCGGCGCTAACGCCAGCAATACCTTTAGCGGCACGCTGACCGTGACCGTCGA
>ERZ1026892.613-NODE-613-length-16444-cov-26.862530_pt1 | contig 16444 bp, 10 predicted proteins | sample MGYA00380176_ERZ1026892 | MGnify/ENA primary metagenome ERZ1026892 (study PRJEB33269, sample SAMEA4719812) | human gut metagenome | biome: human-associated habitat; feature: organic feature; material: feces | place: Cameroon | collected 2013-10 ... | reverse complement strand
CATATATGGTCATTGTTCTCGTTTATATGTTGGTCAACACCATTGCGACGCACAACCACACCATATCCGTCAGTAGCAAACGCTACACCTTCGCCATAGTCGCATACAGCCTTCAGCGACATTGGCACATATTCGTCTACCAATTGTAATTTATTACCATTCAATGCAAATACATGAGCAGGTCCGCCCACACCTCTACCTACATACAGTCTATTAATATTGTGGCTGTAGCTTGCGTTATACGAGGTAGACGTATTGGTTGATAAGGCTATGCTTGACAACATCTTGCTGCCATCGGCTGTATACATAGCCACGCATCCGTTCATAACCACAAACAGACGATTGCCACTTGTGGCGATGGCAAGCACTGGAGCACTTGTGGGTATGCTGTTAAACTGTGTTTTATTATCAGCCGAACGGTACAGTCTGCCCAAATCATCGAATACGAAAACGCCCCCTGATGTCTCTACCAAGGATATAAACGAGTTGCCTGTCTTATGCTTTGCCTTTATCTTGCAGCGATGAAACTTGCTGTCCATATAGCTGTAATAGTTTACACCATAGTCGGTGGCTATATACAGTCCATGCTCAGCAGCCAAAAGGCTGTGCACATTGTTGTTTGATATGCTTGTTGTGTCGTTGTTGCTGTGGCGAAACATCGTGAAGAACATTCCATCAAACTGTGCCAGACCATTGGATGTTCCGGTCCATATAAATCCGCGATTGTCCTGTGCAATACAATTTACGGTATTGTCGGGCAGTCCCTGCTTTATGTCATAGTTGCATATACGGTTATTGGCTGTAGCAGACAATACCGCCACAACCATCATAATGAATACAATAAAATATCTTCGGTTCTTAATCATAACTTGTTCTTAGGCTTAGCTATGACAAAGTTAAGAAAAAAAATTTTTTTTCAGAAATAAATTTACTATTTACTTAAACTAAGTTAGTGATTTGTTAAAACAAAAAAAGCTATGGCGATAACGCCATAGCTAATATTTAGAAGTGCTTAATCAATCTCTTGTATTCCTTTGGTGTAATCTGTATCACAGTGCCATGACGCGGAGTGAAGGCACCCGAGGTCTTGGTATCTGCCACCCAATGAAATGTGCGCAAATCCTCGGAACGTGTGAACTGATAATGGCCTGACATATAGCAGTCGTACATAAGACACCATCCTCCACCAATAAGCGGAAATACGCCTGCCCCCTCAACATTGTCTTTTGTCTGCTCACAGAATCCGTCGAGCAATGTCCATGATGCTGTGTCGTGAAGGTCGCGGAATACATATTGGCGTATACCTTTATGCGCTCCCTCTTGTTCGGTCTTGAAGAATAGATGATACTCGCCATTCTTGTCCTGAACAATATCTGTATCAATAGCCGGAGCATGGAAATCGAACAACACCTGCGGTTCTCCCTCAAGATCAGAGAAATCTGCATTGGCATATGCCCAATACATACGGTCGTAAGGAATAGTACCATCGTTGGTAAGCAGCGAGAAATATACCATATACTTGCCAGCCTTCTCGTCGTATATAGTCTGCGGTGCCCATACACGTGTCACGTTGGCAAAGTTCTTACCGGCATACTTATCGGGAAAGTTTACGGTATGATGCTGCCAATGTATCAAGTCGCGCGACTTAAGCAGCACAATACCACGATTGCTCGACCATCCAAGCGACGAACGCATGTCGGTTACAACCATAAGATATTCGCCTGTCTTTGTGCGTAGGATATGAGGGTCGCGAACACAACCAGTAAGGGCAATTGAGTCGGACGACACTACAGGCTTGCCTCCATTAAGCGGAGTATAGTTGAATCCGTCATCACTTACGGCATACGATATCTGCTCTTGTTGAGGAGCATTGCCTGTGAAATAAACAAAAAGGTATTTGTTGCGTGCGTTTGTCGTTGCAACTGCCGAGAACATGGTAGCAGCTACCAATAGTGTTCTTAAGAATTTCTTATACATTATTATATTCAATTGTTTTTAGGTTTTTATTTCTGTTGCAAAATTATATAATAGTATACGAACGAATTGACTATTATCATTTAAAAAGGGGCATTTTTTAATCAAAACAAGCAATAATATCAAATAAACTGGGCTTTATTGCGTTATTCAATAAAAACATACACTATAGAATGAAGCATTTTACGCATACATCGATATCTCTGTTGTTGCTCCTCATTACAATGGCAACACTGCTGGGCTGTGGTGCCGACAAGAACCTGAAGAAGGGCGAGAAGTATCTTGCAATAGGCGAATACTACGACGCAGCAACGCAGTTTAAGCAGGCATACACCAAGACATCAACTAAGGAGAAGGCTAAACGAGGCGACATTGCCTTGAAGATAGCCTACTGCAACGAGCGCATCAATTCCACACAGAAGGCCCAGGCTGCTTATGCCAATGCCATTAGATATGGCAGAGCAACGGCTGCCGACCGCCTGAGCTATGCCCGCCAATTGCTTAGAAATGGATCGTACAAGCAGGCTGGCGAACAGTTTGCTATTGTGCTCGACTCCATTAATGCCGGTGCCTACCCCACCCCTACAAAGAAAGGCAATACCAATACACTTGATGCCAACGCTGCAAAGACCTTGGCTCAAAACGGACTTATTGCCGCACAAAAGGCTCCTGAATGGAAAAAGCAGGGCTCAAGATATAAGGTTAAGCGTATGGATGTATTCAACTCTCGACGCGATGACTACTCGCCTGTTCTTGCCGGCGACCAATATGAGACACTATACTTTACATCAACACGCAACGACGCACAAGGCAATGAACTTAGTGGAATAACCGGTGCTAAACCTGCCGATATATTTATGTCGGAGAAGGATGATAAAGGCAATTGGTCAAAACCAGAGGCGGTTACTGGCGGACTGAATACTGATTATGATGAGGGTGCATGCGCATTGTCGCCCGACCAGCATACTATGTATCTTACCCAGTGCACCAGCGATCCTTCGTATCCACGTTATGCACAAATTGTTACATCAGCCCGTGCTAACGCGGCATGGGGAAAGCCTTCAGAGCTTAAGATTACTGGAGATACGCTGTCGAGTTATGCACATCCTGCCGTGTCGCCAGATGGAATGTGGCTATACTTTGTTAGCGATATGCCTGGCGGTATGGGCGGTATGGACATATGGCGAGCTCGCATAACACCTGCCGGATTAGGAGGTGTGGAGAATCTTGGTGCTCCTATCAACACCCCTGGCAACGAGATGTTCCCTACATTTAGACCTAACGGCGACCTTTATTTCTCAAGCGATGGACATCCTGGCATGGGTGGACTTGACATATTTATTGCCTCTGTTGGCAAGGATGGCAAGTATCATCTCGAACATCCCGGTTATCCACTCAACTCGCAAGGCGACGACTTCGGCATGACATTCGAGGGTGTGCACAACCGTGGCTATTTTTCATCGAGCCGAAATGACGGTCGAGGATGGGACCATATATACAGTTTTGAGAATCCGGAGATTATACAGAGCGTAAAAGGTTGGGTGTACGAGCAAGATGGATACGAGCTTCCATCGGCTCTTGTCTACCTTGTAGGCTCCGACGGAACTAACGAGAAACTGAGCGTAAAAGGCGATGGCTCGTTCGAGAAGGTACTGAAACCTGGCACCGACTATATATTCCTCGCCACTTGCAAGGGATTCCTTAACCATAAGGAAGAACTTAGCATAGGTCATCCCGACGACTCTAACGAGCACGTTCTGCAATTCCCATTGGCTTCGATTACAGCCCCTGTGCTGATAGACAATATATTCTACGACTTCGACAAGGCTACATTGCGCCCAGAATCGCAGGCTTCGCTCGACGAATTGGTAAAGCTTCTGAACGAAAATCCTAACGTAACCATCGAATTGTCGTCGCATTGCGACTATAAGGGCTCGGCTGAATACAATAAGCTTCTGTCGCAAAGACGTGCCGAGTCGGTTGTTGAATACCTTACTAATAAGGGCATATCACGCGACAGACTTTCGCCCGTTGGCTATGGCAAGGAGAAGCCTAAGACCATACGCAAGAAACTTACAGAGAAGTATAACTGGCTAAAGGAGAACGATGTGCTGACCGAAGACTTTATCAAGAAGCTTGACAAGGACAAGCAAGAGGTGTGCAACCAGCTTAACCGACGTACTGAATTCATCGTTCTACGCACTACATACGGCATGTTTGACAAGGAAGGCAACTTGAAGAAGTCGAATACCGAGACTACAAAAAAGTCTTCGTCGTCTAACGAAAATGGCAAGAAGAACGAAGACTTCGACTTTTACGTGGAATAATTATTGGGAGGCAAAAGACTCTTGGATTTTAGCTTTCACAATTTATGTTGATGCTATATTAAAAGTATATATATATTACTTAGCTATTTATTATATATTAAATGAGCAAGTAATATATATTAAATGAGCAAGTAATATATATTAAATGAGCAAGTAATATATAATACTTGAAAATATAGCCAAGACATTTAAGCTATTGGCAAATAACTCTATTTCTTTATCTTTATTATTCCTTAATAACAATACCTAAAAGCACGGAATAATTCCTGAAAACTACACCCTAAGACTCGGAATAATTCCTAAAAAACATACCCTAAAACACGGAATAATTCCTGAAAACTACACTAAAAAACACAGAATAATTCCTGAAAAGCATACCCTAAAACTCGGAATAATTCCTAAAAAGCACACTCTAAAACACGGAATAATTCCTAAAAAACTTGCAACGCTCCTCTATTTTTATTACATTTGCATTCGTAACAAACAGATAATCAAACAGAAAGAGTTTTGGCTTATGTTATATAGAAAGTTTGCAAATCGTTTAGAGGAATTTCTTAAGAATGAACCTCGCAAGATTCTGCTTGTCAATGGAGCAAGACAGATAGGAAAATCATATATAATAAGGTATGTTGGTACCCAATTGTTTAAGAACTTTGTGGAGATAAACTTAAAGGCTGACAAGGAAGGACAAGGAATTTTTCAGTCGGTAAGAAGCAAGGACGACTTTTATCTTCAGCTTGGTGCAATAGCAGGCAACAAACTCGGAAGCAAGGACGACACTCTTGTTTTTCTCGACGAGATACAGAGTTATCCACATTTGATGACTATGCTTAAATTCCTAAACGAGGACGGCAAATATCGCTATATAGCAAGTGGCTCTGAACTTGGGGTGGCACTTGCCCAAACTCCCTCGGTACCTATCGGAAGCATAACAATCGAACAGATGTATCCATTAGACTTTGAAGAGTATCTGCTTGCTATGGGATGTGGACAGAAGACTATTGACGGTGTTAGAGATTGTTATAAGAAACGCGAGCCTCTGAACGACTCAATGCATAACTATATGCTTCAACAGTTCAAGTTGTACTTGTTGGTAGGCGGTATGCCTGATGCAATAAACAAGTTTCTGGAAAACCGAAACATAACTCAGGTACGCAACATTCAGCGCAACATACATTCACTATATAGAATTGACGCATCGCAATATGATGAAGAAAAGAAATTGGTTATACGCAACATCTACGACTTGATACCTTCGAATATGGAGAACAAGAAGAAGCGTATAATTATAAAAAACATTGAGGGGAAAAACGGACACAAGCAGTTTAGCGACTACGTTGAGGAGTTTGAGTATCTCACCAATTCGGGTGTGGCATTGCAAGTGCGTGCCATTAGCAACCCTAAGTTTCCTTTGCTGGAATCGGAAAGCAAGAATCTGTTGAAATTGTATCTAAGCGATGTTGGTCTGTTGACAAATCTTCTATACGGTACAAATATCAATGCCGTACTTGGCGATATGCTTAGCATAAATTTAGGTTCTGTGTACGAGACGGTAGTTGCTCAAGAACTACATGCCCACGGATTCCAACTACACTATTACGACAATAAACAACGTGGTGAGGTAGATTTCCTTATCGACGACTACGATAACCTTACGGTGTTGCCTATAGAAGTGAAGTCGGGTAAGGACTACAAGGTACATAGTGCGCTCGATAAGTTTATCGCCACACCCGACTATCATATAAGCCGTGCCATAGTATTGAGCAACGAACAGAATGTGTACGAAGAACATGGCATTATGTATATGCCTATCTATTATGTCATGTTTATGGAGAATAAGGCTGTTATGGCTGAAGACTGCATAATACCAGAGATCCCAGTAGTGCCTGAATAAGACAAACTACTGGAAGAATATTACGACAAGGAATCGCTCTGTACCACATCCCATACAGCCAAGCTGCACAACACCACAACTGTTATTACAGCCATTATCAGGTTGGTGCCTGATGCCTGTATGCCTGATATTATGGTGTCGATACTTAAGTGGGAGCTGAAGAGAGAGGCAGAATGGTTTAGGTGAGAAGCTATATAATCGATATCGGCACGAGAAAACATATTAGCAATATTGGAGCCTAAGCCACTAAGATAACCTTTTATAATATCTACGCCACCCACAAGAAAGAATGCCACAACACACACGACAGCACATGCAGCCGACCATATGTGATAGATAAGTATCTGACGAGCCGGCATCTCATCTGGCAATCTCTGCATAACCTTGTTAGTGAAACCGCCATCGGCTATATGCATACGCACACTGTCGGCGAAGAAACCACGCAACAGTTCCTCGTCGACAGTACCATTATTACTATTTAAATTCTTATCGTTGTTCATAAGTTTGTTTTTTAAGAACGTATTTGATAGACAGCCACACATTTACTTGCCATAGCCGTTGCTACGAAGAAAGGTTGTAAGCTTTTCTTTTCCACGAAACAGATGCGACTTTACGGTACCCACCGCCATTCCGGTTATCTCGGAAATCTTATCTATTGGATAGCCGTCGACCAACTGCAACGTTACGCATGTTCGCTCCTTATCACCCAATCTACGCAAGGCATCGTATACATCAAGCTTTACATTAGCGTCGGTATGATCGGCATTGCGTCGTGCGGCTTCTGATGTATCTATGTCGTCGGTAGGCTTCTGCCGTCGGTGATAATCGTACAAGACATTGTAAGCTATGCGATAAAGCCATGTTGAGAATGCCGCCTGGGCACGAAACTTACTTATATTGACGTATGCTTTGATGAAGGTATCCTGTGCAAGATCGTCGCTAAGCTGCTCGTCTCCTAATGTCTGATGCAGGAAGAAACGTCTTATAGGCGACTGGTATCTCACAACAAGGCGGTCGAATGCCGCACGGTTGTGAGATACAGTCACCTCAGAGACAAGAGAGAGATCGTCAGTTTCCTTCATCATTAATCTTTTGTTCGTTTTATTATAAAGACGTAGCAACAAGCTGTTTTGCTACAGCTGTGCAGGTAGAATTTTGCAGTTTTTTTATTTGTTTACAAGCCTTACCTACTACAATTTGTTCAATTCGTCATCGTCAAACTTACGGCGTCCAAACTTGTTGTTGTAATTATATCGCACCATAAACATCTGTCCGGCACCAAGGCAAGCTACCAATCCGCCAATGCCAACCAATGGTTCGGCACCCAGGAACCAGAAGAATAACATCAGTCCAATGCCTATTGAAACATTCCTTATACCACGTCGCCACATATAGTCGGGCGACTTCTTGCTCAACGGCATTTGTTCATCACTAATCGGTTGTCCTGATTCCATTGCCATTTCAGCCAATCGCACCTGGTCGTTGTGGCGTTTTACCAAAAAGCGTATAAGTAGCACCACTATTATTAACGGCATTAAGGATATCGTTATACCTAATAATATAATTATCACAAAAATCGTTATGCCCCAAAATTTTGAAGCAAAGATGTTTTCGAACATTGCGAACGGATAGGTGTCGCTGTCGGAATCGTAGCTGTCGGAATCGTTCATGGCACCATTGCCATTGTATACCACAGAACTACTGGTGTCTACAGACGAGGTGTCTGAGAATGCTTCTATACCCTCATCCTTACTCTTTGATGCCGAACTACTCTTTGATGCATCATCTTTTTTAGCAGACGAAGCAGACACTACATTTTCGGTGCGTGGGGTGTGTCGATGACGTTGAGCATCTACCGAAACAGAGCTTCCAAGCACGAGAAGCGCTGCCATAGAGAGAAGTATTTTCTTCATTGTTGCGTATGTTTTTTATTCGTTGTTCAATGTTATTGTTTCTTGTTTCTGATAGTATGACGCGCAAGGAGTATAGAAAGTTGCACGGGAGAAGAAATAATTTGACGAAAAACCGTAACTTTGCACCAATAATTCTAACAACATTATGCTTATAATCATCACCGTGCTGCTTTATTTTGCGGCACTTATGCTATTTAGTCGCATCACAGCCCGACATGGCGACAACAACCAAACCTTCTTTCGTGCCAACCGACGCTCGCCTTGGTATATGGTGGCATTTGGTATGGTTGGGGCTTCAATATCGGGCATTACGTTTGTTAGTGTGCCTGGTATGACAATGTTTACCGGTATGACGTACGTGCAGATGTGCATTGGTTTTATCCTTGGATACTTTGCTGTCGCCTTTGTTTTGCTGCCTGTATACTATAGGTTAAATCTTACAACCATTTACACATACCTTAAGGAGAGGCTTGGTATGAGGTCGTACAAGACGGGAGCATGGTTCTTCCTTATATCCAAGATGACTGGAGCCGCCGTACGATTCTATGTAGTGTGCATAATATTGCAACGTTTTGTGCTCGACGCTATTGGTGTGCCATTTGCCTTAACCGTAGTGGCTATGGTGGCGCTTATATGGCTATACACCCGACGTGGAGGAATAAAGACACTGGTATGGACCGATACTTTCCAAACTACCTGCATGTTTGCTGCCTTGATACTTATTATATATAATGTAATGGGACAGCTGGGAATGTCGGCTACAGACGCTGTCAAGGCTATAGCAACCGACGAGCACAGCCGCATGTTTGTAATGGACGACTGGATTAGCAAGCAAAATTTCTGGAAACAGTTTCTAAGCGGAGCCTTTGTAGTAATAGTTATGACCGGACTCGACCAGGATATGATGCAGAAAAATCTTACTTGCCGCACCCTACGCGAGGCACAGAAAGACATGTGTACCTACGGATTTGCCTTTGTTCCTGCCAATATACTGTTTATGGCACTTGGTGTTTTGCTTATGCAGTTGGCACAAAAGGATGGCATTGCATTACCAGCAAGTGGCGACGAGCTATTGCCTATGTTTGCTGCTACAGGCCGATTAGGGTCTACTGTTGTGGTACTGTTCACTATAGGCATTGTAGCTGCATCGTTCTCGAGTGCCGACTCTGCATTGACAGCTCTTACAACAAGCTATTGCGTGGATATACGCCAACGCGAGGGCGACGAACAATTGCGCCGACGTGCACATATAGGCATTGCCGTTGTGTTCGGTCTGTTCATCTTGTTGTTTAAGACGCTCAATTCAACAAGTGTCATCGATGCCATATACATCCTATGCTCGTATACCTACGGACCATTATTGGGATTGTTTGCCTTTGGTCTATTTACCCGCCGCAAGCCATGCGACAAACTTGTGCCTTATATAGCGGTAGCTTCGCCAATTGTATGCTTTGCGCTTGAAAAGACAGCTATGCAATGTTGGGGATACAAGTTCGGCTACGAATTGTTGATGATTAATGGATTGTTGACCTTCATGGGACTTTATGCCTCGGGAATTGTTGGTAGAAAGAGGGGTTAACTCTGAATAAAACACATACGGATATAAACAAAAACATTTGGATGCACGGTTATTGCCAGCATCCAAATGTTTTTTGTTTTTATAAAAGTCACTTTCCAGAATTAATTCTAGAAATACATTGTTCTTACAATCCTATCTTTATGCTTCCACCAGCCATTATCCACAATCCAGGCTGCTTAACAGCACCAAGGTCGTAGTAGCGATGGCAAGTAAGGTTGTCGGCCTTAACATACAAAGTATAGGTAGGAGCTGTCCATTGCAATTTGACATCTACCTTGGTATAAGGCGAATAATTGTTCATGCGCTCTTGCCAACGCACAGCCCAAGATGCAGATAGACGACTGAAGATACGGTGGTCTAACTGGGCTGTAAACTTATGACGCAGATACTCTAGTGCATAAAGCGAGCCATAGACAGGTCGCTCTGTATCGTGCTTCTGATATATATAGGCATATCCCACCTTGAAACGGGTGAGCAATGAGCCTGGCAACAACTCGTTGAGATTAAGGGTTGCATCAGCCGAATAGCCCATATTGTCGAGCTTACCTATATTCATAGCGTGGTATTTGCCACGCTCTTCGGTGGTGTAAACCCAATCGATAATATCAGTTCCCTTAGAATAGAATCCACTGACAACAGCCTCAACACCGTAAGTACGGAAACGTGTTCCTATCTTGAATGTAGAATTCTTCTCGGGACGAAGTGCGATGTCGCCTTGCTGAACCGAATTGTTTGTATACAAGTCAGTATAGGTAGGCACACGCAGAGCCTTATTCCATGAGGCATATAACTTCCACATATCATTGGGTCGATAGCTAATGTCTACACCCGGATAGAAACGAAAGTCGCCGTCGAGAGCTGTATTGCGGTTGGCAAGCATACCGGCTGAAAGTGTGAATCCACCAAGTATAACGTTATGTTCAACAAAAAGACTTGTATTGGTACGGTCGCCTCTATGATTGTAGCGACGGTCAGTTCCGTGTATGTCAGCCCACTCATTCTCTGGCAGCAAGTCGCCATAAGCAGTACTCATGATATGCTCCTTGCGAAGGTCAAAGCCAAGAGCTGTCTTTCCAAGCAACCATGTTGCATGAGCGTTTAGCGATGCTCCGTATACATCCATGCGATGATAGTTTTCGCCATTACTTGCTCCTTCCTTGCCACGTGTAAGCTGATAGTGGTCTACATCGCGGTGCCAATAGAGTTGTGGTGTAAATACAAGGTTGTCGTTGCCCAATGGCTTGACATCGGCTTGTACGGAAGCAATGATACGACGCGTAGCTTCCCATTGATTATTAAACTTTGCACTGTAGAATGTAGATGCGCCATAGTCTTGAGATGATACGCCTCCCTGCCACATTAGGTCGGCATAACGCGATGTGTAATTGCCCATATAATAGGCACGACGACGCTTAAAGTCTGAATTCTGTGTACCTCCATCGCTTTGGGTATAGCCTCCGCTAAGCTTCTGACTTAGGTTGTTGGACTTAACAGTAAGTCCAAAGTCACCGCCAAATGTACCAAACGAACCTCCTTCAGCCGAAAGGCGAAGATTGGAATTGCTGTCCGAACGCGTAACTATATTGATAGCGCCATTAAAGGCAGACGAACCAAACACACGTGCCGAAGCACCTTCGAGAACCTCGATGCGCTCTATATCAGAAAGCGAAACTGGAAAATCGGCTGCGTTATGACCAGTCTGTGGACTTGAAATATTGACACCATTCAATAGAATGGTAATCTGGTCGAACGTTCCACCGTTGATACTGATGTCCGTCTGTACACCAAAGCCACCGCGCTGACGGACATCTACGCCCGTGGCTAACTTTAAGAGATCGTTTACACTCGCTGCTTCCGCACGCTGAATATCATCGCGCGAGATGACAGACACAATCTTTGCCGACTGCAGAGCCGTAAGTGGAGCACGCGATGAGGTAACTGTTACCTCGTCAAGACGTACCTCGCCTTGTCCCAAAGAGTCGGTCAGGGCTGTCGTTGTTGCTGGCTTTGTGCTCATGCCTTCTGCCTTTGCGTAGGTCAATGTAGCTACGCTGAGAGTGCAGATTAGAACCTCACGGCCGATGCAGCTGAATAGAGCGTAGCCTCGACGTGTGAAGTGCTTGAAGTGCAGTGCCTGCTGACAAGCCTTGAATCTTTGTCCTTGCATAATTGCTGTTATCTAAAGCACCACCCTACCTTGCCCTCCCCCTTAATGACAGGTTTGAGTGGAATGCTTTTATTATTTTTACTTACTATTTAATATACGGGGGGAGTTTTTCAAAAATGAGTTGGCAAAGGTATGAAATTTATGTCAAATGACCAAACAACTTCAGTTTTTTCATTCTGACATTTCCTTCAACACCTCCACAGCATCGCCTACAGTTGGGATGCCAGTAACAACCATCGAACGCTTGCCTTTTACCTCTTTAAGGTTGCATCGACGTGTGTGCGTGGCAATATAGTTGAGTGCCTTGCCAAAAGCTTGACTCTTATAGTAAGCCGACTCTGTATTTGACACAAATTGCATCTGCATACGTCCCAACTTAAGTATTATCTTCTCACAACCAAGGCGTTTGCCAAGACGTCGAAGAGGCACTACCTGCAAGAGCTCCTCAGCCTCGTGAGGCATTTTGCCAAAGCGGTCGATAAGACGCTGGCGATATGCATCGAGCTGACTATCGTCTTCGATGTTGTCGAGTTCGCGATATAGCAGCATTCGCTCTGACGAGCCAGGCACATAAGTCTCGGGAAAATACATCTCAAGGTCGCTCTCTATGGCGCAGTCTTCAACAAACTCGTCGCCAGAAATCTCCTTGCCTTGCGCTATCTCCTCTGCATATATATCCTGGAACTCATCGTTCTTTAGCTCGGTAACGGCTTGATTCAATATCTTTTGATAAGTCTCATAGCCAAGGTCTTCCATAAATCCGCTTTGCTCAGCTCCAAGTAAATTGCCCGCACCACGTATGTCGAGGTCTTGCATTGCAAGATTGAAACCACTGCCAAGTTCGGAAAAATTCTCCAAAGCCTCAAGTCTACGACGTGCCTCTGGTGTTAGAACCGACTTTGGTGGCGCCAACAAATAGCAGAAAGCCTTGCGGTTTGAACGTCCTACACGGCCTCGCATCTGATGTAGATCGGATAATCCGAACCGATGAGCGTCATTGATGATGATGGTATTGGCATTGGATATGTCGATACCATTCTCTACAATGGATGTAGACAGCAGTACATCGTAGTCGTAGTTCATGAAACCGATGAGAATATTTTCAAGTTCTTCGGGATTCATCTGACCATGACCTATCGCCACACGTGCGTCTGGCACATACTTGTGTATAAGTGCGGCAATCTCGGGAAGGTTGCTTATGCGGTCGTTTACAAAATATACCTGACCATTGCGCGACATTTCAAAGTTTATGGCATCAGCTATTATCTCATGACTATATACGCCAAGTTCGGTCTGTACTGGATATCTGTTAGGTGGCGGCGTGCGTATGATGCTCATATCACGTGCGCCCATAAGCGAGAATTGCAAGGTTCGGGGTATTGGTGTTGCCGACATTGTCAGGGTGTCAACATTACTCTTTAGCTTGCGCAACTTCTCCTTAGTGGCTACACCAAACTTCTGTTCCTCGTCGATGATTAACAGTCCAAGGTCGTGCCATTCAACCGACTTGCCTATAAGCTTGTGCGTACCAATAAGGATATCTATCTTTCCTTCCTTAAGATTCTCAAGCACTTGGCGTGTCTGTTTAGCAGTTCGGGCACGCGAAAGGTAGTCTATGCGTACAGGCATATCCTTCAATCGGTCTTGGAATGTTTTGTAATGTTGGAAGGCAAGCACTGTTGTAGGCACAAGCACAGCAACCTGCTTGCCGTCAACAGCAGCTTTGAAGGCAGCTCTTATTGCCACTTCTGTTTTGCCAAAGCCAACATCTCCGCATACAAGACGGTCCATCGGGCGTGCCGATTCCATATCAGCTTTCACATCCATAGTTGCTTTCGACTGGTCGGGCGTATCTTCGTATAGGAACGAAGCCTCAAGTTCGTGCTGCATATACGAGTCGGCAGAAAAGGCAAATCCTTTCTCATGACGACGTTTGGCATACAACTTTATCAGGTCTCTTGCTATATCCTTGATACGCTTCTTGGTGCGTTCCTTCAGTCTATCCCATGCTCCGGTGCCAAGAGTGCTTAGTCGTGGTGGCTCACCAGTATCCGAACGGCGATACTTAGATATCTTGTACAACGAATGTATTGACACGTCTACAATGTCGCCTCGCTGATAATATATACGAATAGCCTCTTGATAGCTGTCGCCTACGGGCACACGCACAAGTCCACCAAACTTGCCTATACCAAAATCCACGTGTACAATGAAGTCGCCTGGTTCCATCTCCTGCAATTCTTTCATTGTCAGAGCCATTTTGCCCGTACGTGCAGAGTCGCTCTTAAGATTATACTTATGGAAACGGTCGAATATCTGGTGGTCGGTAAAGAAGCACAGTCGCAGGTCGTTATCGGCAAATCCCTCGTGAATGGTATGGTCTACGGGAGTGAAATCGATGTTGTCGGCAACAGAAAGCGCTTCCGAATTGGCCGACTTTACGCTGTGTATATTGCGCATCTGCTTTAACTCGTCGCTCTGGAATATCTCCTTAAGGCGGCGTGTCTGTTTCTCGCTGTCGGCAAGAATATATAACTTATAGCCTTTAAGCAAATAGTTTTCGAGCGATTGGGCAAGCAATTCGAAGTTCTTATGAAACAAAGGCTGTGGCGAAACATTGAATGAAATGGTTGCCTGTGCAGTTCCGGTAGGCTGCGTACCAAACTCAACGATGCGGAACTTGCACATCTCCTCGCGGAAACGTACACCCGAAACAAGGTTGTTTTCCTTGCGCATGTCACGCACAATTTGCTGTTGTTCCATCTCGGTTGCACCTTCAAGACGCTCGGCAAGTGCCTGATGCGAGAATCCATCATTGTATATCTGCTCTATTGTAGAACATAGATACAGGCTATCTTTTACCACAAGCACAGCATCATCGGGAAGCATAGCAGTGAAAGGTTGCTTGTCTTCTACTATTTGTGCCAGTTCTGGAACAATGGCAACCGACTGTCGTGCCTCCTTTGACAGCTGATCGGCTACCTCGAATGTGCGTATTGTGTCTACCTCATCGCCAAAGAAATCGATGCGGAATGGCAGTTCGGAAGAATAAGAATATACGTCTACAATGCTGCCTCGCATAGCAAACTGGCCAGGTTCATATACATAGTCTACCTCAACAAATCCAAACTCACGCAACTTTCTACCCAAGTCGGCAAGGTTCACTATATCGCCTACACCTATATTTATAGTACGCTCATCGAGTCGGCGTTTTGACACAACAAGCTCGCTCAATGCCTCTGGACATGTAACTACATACATATAGCTGTCCGATTGAGCTGCAAGTCGGCTCAATGTCTCAGTACGAAGTATCTCGTTGGCAGCATCTCTCTGTCCATACTTTACTGCTCGGCGATACGAGGAAGGATAAAACAGCACGTTATCGGTGCCCAATATCTGCGTAAGGTCATGATAGAAATAGCCAGCCTCATCGTTGTCCTGAAGCACAAAAACCATAGTAAGGGAAGTGGATTTTTCACTTTTCCCTTTTCCCTTTTCCCTTTTCTCTCTTCGTTCTTCACTCTTCGTTCTTCGTTCTTCACTTCCACTGGCCGCCGCAAAAAACACAGAAGCCGATGAAGCATACATTCCCTTAAGGAATATATGCCTCATCGACTTATCGCTTAATGCTTTCAAAAAAGCCCCGCACTGTGGCAGGGCTGAATATATATTGCTTATCTCTTTTATTTCCATAAGAAACGGATGTTATCAATGCTTTGCCTTTGGATACTTTCTGAACCAACCGTCCCAACGCAAACGCATCACCCCGAAGAAAGCCTCACCAAATATGCCACCGCTCATCTTGCTTACACCCTCGCGACGGTTTACAAATATCACTGGCACTTCCTTTATCTTGTAGCCCATCTTGTAGGCTGTATACTTCATCTCTATCTGGAATGCGTAACCCTTGAAACGAACCTGATCGAGTGGTATAGATTCAAGAACACAACGGCGATAACACTTAAAACCAGCAGTTGTATCGTGTACATTGAAGCCTGTTACAAAGCGTACATACTTAGAAGCAAAATAGCTCATAAGCACACGACCAATAGGCCAGTTCACAACATTCACACCACTTACATAACGCGAGCCAATTGCTACGTCGTAACCTTCATCATGACAAGCCGCATATAATCGGGGCAAGTCATTAGGATCGTGAGAGAAATCGGCGTCCATCTCGAATATGTAGTCATAGCCATTCTCTAATGCCCACTTAAAGCCGGTGATATAGGCTGTACCCAAACCCAACTTACCCGAACGCTCTATTATGAAGAGTCGATTGTGAAACTCAGTATCGATAAGTCGGTGAACTATCTTGGCTGTTCCGTCAGGACTGCCATCATCGATTACGAGAATGTTAAACCCCTTTTCAAGAGCCAACACCGCACGGATTATCTTCTCTATGTTCTCCTTCTCGTTGTATGTGGGGATTATAACTATGCTGTCGCTGGTATTCATAATACACTGATTAGTTTAATAACATTAATGTTGACGTATGCGAATACAAAAATACAAAGATTATTCTAATGGCATACTTTTAAAAGAATAAAAAAACTAAAAAGGGCGGCACAAACACTTATTGCATGTGTC
>ERZ1026892.611-NODE-611-length-16472-cov-3.192483_pt1 | contig 16472 bp, 12 predicted proteins | sample MGYA00380176_ERZ1026892 | MGnify/ENA primary metagenome ERZ1026892 (study PRJEB33269, sample SAMEA4719812) | human gut metagenome | biome: human-associated habitat; feature: organic feature; material: feces | place: Cameroon | collected 2013-10 ... | reverse complement strand
TTGCTAGTCAGTTTGGGCTTAATCAAAACGCCTCAGATATTATTACAGGTATTTTATTATTCTTCTTAATTGGCTGTGAATTCTTTTGCAATTATAAGGTGTATTTAGGCATCTGCTTCGGGAAAAAACGTTACCCACAGCAAGCGCGTAAGGAGGCGATGTAATATGTCTGTAGTGATTGTATTTATTCAAAAGGCTATTGGTCAAGGTATTCCTATCCTTCTAGGGGCAACAGGTGAAATTACAACTGAGAAATCAGGTAACTTAAATCTAGGTATTCCAGGCATTATGTATATGGGCGGCATTGCAGGGCTTATGGGCGCATTCTTTTACGAAAAATATGCAAGTGTACCGAATGGATTTTGCGGCATGTTGATTTCGCTAATTTGTACCCTTTTAGTATCAGCTATTGGCGGCTTTATTTATAGCTTTCTCACCATTACCCTTCGTGCAAATCAAAATGTGGTAGGCCTAGCTTTAACAACATTTGGTGTGGGGTTTGGGAATTTCTTTGGGGGTTCTATTTCGAAGCTGGCAGGGGGTGTAGGACAAATTTCAGTAGCTACAACAGCTAGTGCTTACCGTGCGACTATCCCAGGATTATCAAAACTTCCAGTGATGGGGCCGTTGCTGTTTTCTTATGGCTTTTTAACCTATGGGGCTATTTTAATTGCACTTTATATGACGTACTTTTTAGAGAAAACAAGAAAAGGACTCAACTTGAAGGCAGTAGGTGAAAGTGCTGCAACAGCAGATGCCGCAGGTATTAATGTAATGAGGTATAAATATGTGGCAACTATAGTAGGAGCTGCAATTGCAGGGTTAGGTGGGCTTCACTTTGTCATGGAATATTTAGGCGGCACGTGGATGAATGATGGCTTTGGTGATAGGGGATGGCTTGCCATTGCTCTTGTAATCTTAGCATTATGGCGACCAAGTAGAGCTATACTAGGTTCCTTTGTATTTGGTGCACTTTATATTTTATATATGTACATTCCAGGACTTCCAAGATCCATGCAGGAGATTTTTAAGATGCTACCCTATTTAGTAACGATTATTGTTTTGGTTTTATCTAGCAGAAGAAATAAGCTGGAAAATCAACCACCAGCTAGTTTGGGCATACCATACTTTAGAGAAGAACGATAAGAAGGTGAGAAGATGATAGATGTAGGCATAATAAATGGTCTTGTATATATAAATCAGGAATTTCATAAATTAAATGTTTATATAAGTGGGGAAAAGATTGTAGCACTAACACAGGACGTATTAGCGGCTAAAAAGGTGATAGATGTCAGAGGCAAATATGTGCTGCCAGGTTTTATTGACCCGCATGTACACTTTGCATTAGGCGTAGGCACCAATATTTCAAAGGATGATTTTCAGGCAGGTGCGATAGAAGCTGTATATGGCGGTGTGACGACGTATATTGATTTCTTAGATCCTATTCATAAGATATCTGAGATAAAAGGTGCCTTTAAGACACGGCAAGCATTAGCAGAAAAAAGCATTGCAGATTATGCCTTTCATCTTACTGTAGCAAATCCCACATCACCAGCAAAGGAAATCATAGAAACAGCTAAAGCATATGGCATTAATTCAGTAAAACTATTTACGACTTATTCAGAGACTGACCGCAGAACTTTTGATGGCACCATTTATGAATTATTACAGGAAAGCGGGAAGCAGAAGGCTATAATTTTAATTCATGCAGAAAATGATGAGCTGATTAATAAGGCAAAGGATATTTTAGTGAAAGACCATGAAAAGGCAAGACCAACACTTGCAGAAAATATAGAGGTCGTAAAGTTGGCACAAATGGCAAGAAAGACAGGTGGCAATCTCTATATCGTTCATGTAAGTGCTGGCAGCACGGTAGCGCTTCTTCGTAAGGTATTTCAGAAGGAGTTAAAGAATCATCAGATTATATTAGAAAGCTGTCCCCACTATTTTCTATTAAACAGTACATGTTTAGATTGGAAAGATGGCTATAAGTATACAATGACGCCACCTCTTAGAGAAGAGGAGGAAAGAAAGCTACTAAGTTGCTACATAGATGAGATTACAACGATAGGAACAGACCATTGTCCTTATACCAAAAGGCAGAAGGCACATGCTTATACTTCAGAAATTCCTATGGGAATAGGGGGGATACGTTATGCTTTCCTCAATATGTACAATGCCTATGGCTTTAAAGTGATTGATAAGTTTACAAGAGGGCCAGCAAAAGTCTATGGGCTCCAGCAAAAGGGGGCACTTTTACCGGGCTTTGACGGAGATATTGTTATTTTTGATGCAGCAGGTGAAACGTTTGTTAATGATGCCATGAGTGTATATGACAAGAAACACCTTAAGGGATGCATTGAAACCGTTTTAATAAGAGGAAGTGTTGTATTGGAGAAAGGCAGTTTGAAGACACACCAGGGGATGTATATCAGAAGGGGGGGAGGCAAATGACAGATATTAGTAAAGCCGTCACTAAGAAAGACCATGTGATTAAAATGAGTGGTAAGGCAAAGTATATTGGTGATTTAAAGTTTGAGGGTATGTTATATGGCATGTTGGTACGAGGAACTATAAGCTTTGGCAAAATTGAGTTAGTGCATCTGCCTAAGTTGCCAGAGGGTTATTATGTTATAGATGCGAGTGATGTGCCAGGAGAAAATCTCCTGAAAGTTATTACCAGTGAACAACCGATTTTTGCAGCAGATGAAGTGCGGTATATAGGTGACCCTATTTTAATGATTGCAGGGCCTTGTAAAGAAGAAGTTAGGAGATTGGTGGAAAGCGTAAAAGTAACATATAAGGAGAAAGTACCTATTTTATCTATCGAAGAAGCTACCCAATCAGTAGCTTCCTATCATTACATAAAAGGTGACCCTGAGCATACTTTTAAGAAAGCAAAAAGCATTATAGAGGAAACATTTACTACTGGTTATCAAGAACAAGCTTATATTGAACCACAAGGAGCAGTAGGGATTTATAAAGATGGAAAAGTAAGTGTCTATGGTTCTATGCAGTGTCCTTATTATGTACACAGTGCGGTGATGCAGGCGATGGGACTTGATGAAAAACACGTACAGATTATACAGACAACAACTGGAGGGGGCTTTGGGGGAAAGGAAGATTATCCTTCTTTAATTGCATGCCAAGTAGCGGTGGCAGCTAAGAAAACAGGAAAACCGGTACAGCTTATTTTAAATCGTAGGGAGGATATGGCAGTTACACCCAAAAGACATCCGGCTATTTTAAAATATAGTGCAGCATTAGACGAGAACAATGAAATTATAGGGATTAAGGCAGATATTAAATTAGATGCAGGTGCCTATGCCGGTTTATCTAGCGTGGTGCTGCAACGTGCGTTAATTGCAGCAGTAGGTGTCTATAATATTCCCAATTTAGATGTTAATGGGGCAGCTATGCTTACTAATCGGGTTTCAAATGGGGCATACCGTGGTTTTGGGGCACCGCAAAGCTTTTTTGCTATTGAAACTTTGATGAATCATATTGCTTTAAAGATAGGGCTTACGCCGCTTAAAATACGTCAGAAGTATTTTGTTAAACAATATGATTTAACAGCTACCAATGGACAGTTTCATGATTATGTGCCTATACCGGATATGTTGCGCCACATAGAAAAGGTTTCTAATTATAGTGAGAAATATAAGGCTTATGCCAAGATGCAGACAGGTCGTTTTAGAAGAGGCATTGGATTATCAGTATTTTTACATGGCTGTGGCTTCACGGGGTCTGCAGAAAAAGATTTGATTAAGTCTGTAGTGAAACTTGTGAAGTATAAGGATGAGACAGTAGAAATTTTAGCTAGCAATACAGATATTGGGCAGGGGATTAAGACGACCTTTAGTAAGATTGTGGCACAAATTTTAGAAATACCCTTGGAAAATGTGAAGATTGAAAATCCAGATACAGACCTTGTCCCTAATTCAGGGCCGACTGTTGCTTCTAGGTCGCTTATGATAGTAGGCAAACTTTTGGAACGTGCTGCACACAAGATGAAGGCAAGATGGCAAGAAGAAACCTTTGTGATAGAAGAACACTATCAGCATCCAAATATGATTCCTTGGGATATCAATACCTTTCAAGGTGATGCTTATCCTACTTATTCCTATGGAATGAATGTCGTGGAGGTAGAGACAGATATACTTTTAGGGGTGACAAGGCTAATAGGTGTATGGGGTGTCTTTGATGTGGGTAAAACCATTGATGAAACAATTATGAGGGGGCAAGCAGAAGGGGGCATGTTACAGGGAATAGGCTATGGTTCTATGGAAAAGATGGAAAATGTAGCAGGCAGAATTTATCAATCTAGCTTTACAGATTATATGATTCCAACGGCAAAGGACACAGTGAATTTTCAGGTGGCATTTATTGATAATCCTTATAAGGAGGGTCCGTTTGGGGCTAAAGGGGCAGGCGAGTTAACACTTATTGGAACTGCACCAGCTTATGAAGCCGCAGTAGAACAGTCTATTGGCAAAGTAATGTATGAGATTCCTGTGACACCAGAGAAACTCATGGAGGTGATGATAAATGATTAACTTTTATTTAAATGGTATGGCAGTAACAACTGATTGCGAACCACATAGACGTTTATTAGATGTTTTACGTGAGGAATTTCAGCTTACTGGGCCGAAAGAAGGTTGTGGTGAAGGTGAATGTGGGGCATGTAGCGTTTTAGTAAATGGAAAGCTAATGAATGCTTGCATTGTAGCCATGGGGAGTATGCAAAATGCTAAAGTTGTGACCATAGAAGGCTTTAGGGAAACAAGGCGCTATAAACTTTTAGAAAAAACGTTTGCTAAGGCAGGTGCAGTACAGTGCGGTTATTGTACACCTGGGATGATTATGGCAGCAGAAAGCTTACTTTCTAAAAAGGCTCATCCCACAGAAGAAGAAATTAGAGAAGGCATTTCAGGGAATTTATGTCGCTGTACAGGTTATAACATGATTATAGAAGCTGTAATGATGGCAGCACAGGAGGGGGAAGGCTTATGGTAACAGGACATTATCCTAAAACAGTGAAAGAAACCTGCAGCTTTCTTGTGCAGTATCAAAATACTTTGCTAGTAAATGGCGGTACCGATCTTATGGTAATGAAAAAGACGGCGGAACATATGGTATTTTTAAATCAAATACAAGCATTAAAAGCAGTTACAAAAAAAGACGGAGTGCTTTCCATTGGTGCATGTGCTACATATTTTGAGTTATTAGAAAACGAAGAAGTACCAGAGATTTTAAAACAGGTGATACGGCAGATTGCTTCACCTGCCATACGTGATGCTGGAACAATGGCAGGAAATGTTTGCAATGCCTCACCAGCAGGCGATACATTGCCTTTACTTTATGCATTATCAGCCCAGGTAGTGTTGGCAAGTTTAGAACAAGGTAAACTCATGATAAAAAAGATGCCCATTGCACAATTTATCTTAGGGATAAGGCAGATTAAACTTGCAGCCCATGAAATCGTTATAGGAATTGAAATTTCAGAAGATGCATGGCAAGACATGAATGTTCATATGTATGAAAAGGTAGGTGCCAGAAAATCAGAAGCGATTTCCAAGCTTTCCCTCATCGGATTAGGCAAGGTAAAAAAAGGGATACTTTGTGATGTACGCATTGCCTTTGGCGCTGTGGACATAACAGTTGTGAGACGAGGTGAATTAGAGGCGAAATGGATAGGTAAGAAGGTAACAGACATAAAGGCACATCAAGAAGAATTTATAAATGATTATGCGGCATATATTAGGCCTATCGATGATCAGCGCTCCACGGCCTCATATCGCAAACGGGTATGTTTAAATTTGCTTCAGGAATTTATAAACCAGCTGACCCTTAAGGCATGTGATGAAGTCCTTGATTTAGTGGATGTTAGCGTTTAATCAGAAGTGAGGTTAAAGGAGGCAGAAGGCATGATAATTATAGGAAATGGACCCGTCATAACAAGAGATGAAATAAAACCTTATTATACAAATGGTGCTGTTGTAATAGAAGGGACGGAGATTACGGAAGTCGGACCTTTTGAGAAGGTCAGATCAAAGTATCCAGAAAGTGACATTATAGATGCAAAGGGAAAGGTCATTATGCCTGGCTTTATTAATGGGCATACCCATATTTATAGTGCCTTTGCAAGAGGGCTTCATTTGAAGGGGCCTGTACCTCAAAATTTTATAGAAACGCTAAAAAGCTTATGGTGGAAAATTGACCATCATCTTTCACTAGAAGAAGTGTATTATAGTGCGTTAGTAACGTATATAGAATGTATTAAAAATGGCGTAACCACTGTTATTGATCATCATGCCAGTTATGGCAGTGTAGTAGGTAGCTTGTTTGAGATTGAAAAGGCAGCTCAAAAATTACATGTGAGAACATGTCTAGCTTATGAAATTTCAGACCGTGAGGGGAGTGAGAAGACGAGGGAAGCCATAGAAGAGAATATAGCCTTTATAGCATATGCCAAGGCAATGGCAAGTGATATGGTTAAAGGACTAATAGGCCTTCATGCCTCATTTACATTAAGTGATGAAACATTGGCGCAGGTTAGAAAAGAAAATGTCTTTGGTGCAGGATATCATATCCATATTGCAGAAGGTAGGTATGATGCAGGCTTTAGTAAAGAGCGCTATGGGAAGTCTGTGGTAAGAAGATTGTTTGATGAAGAGATATTAGGAAAAGATACGTTGGCAGGTCACTGCATCCATATAGACAAGGAAGACAGAAAGCTTTTAAAAGAAACGAAGACCACAGTTATTCATAATCCAGAGTCTAATATGAATAATGCAGTAGGGGCACCAGATATTATTGGCATGTTAGATGAAGGCTTAAGAGTAGGACTTGGTACAGATGGTTATACCAATGATATGCTTGAATCTCTAAAGGTGGCCAATATTTTGCAGAAACATCAGCGAGGTTTGCCAAATAGAGGATTTGATGAAGCTTGCAGGTGTTTATTTCAGCATAATAGTGAAATGGCAAGTAAGGTGTTTGAGTGTCCTATTGGTATTTTAAAACAAGGGGCTAAGGCGGACCTTATAATGATGGATTATACACCTTATACCCCTATGACAGCAGAAAATATTAATGGACACCTTATGTTTGGCATGCAGGGGGCAATGACTGATACGACAATTATAAATGGTCAAATTGTTATGCTGCATAGACAGATAATGGGGATAGATGAAAAGGAATTACTTGCAGCGTGTAGGCAGCAAGTAGCAGCGTTTTGGAAAAGATTAGATTAGGCGTTAGAAGGAGGGGAGAGACAATGCGTGATAAAATGCGGCCTATGTTATTTGAAAAGATGATTCAGAGTCTTATGGCAGAATATAATCAAAGTAAATCATTTTATGGGGTGCCGGTTATAGAGACGACAGAGGAGGTGCCTATAGGACCAGCAGCGGGGCCACATACACAGCTCGCGACTAATATTATTTGTGCCTATGCAGCAGGCGCCACTTATTTTGAACTTAAGACAGTACAGGTTTTAGAGGGTAAGGCACTAAATATTACAAAGCCTTGTATTTATGTAGGGTATGAAGTTTATAACACAGAGTGGTCCACAGAACTGACAATTAAAGAAGCTGGAGATGAATATATCAAGGCTTATTTATTAATAGGTGTTTTAAGTAGAGTTTTAGGTCTTAGACCATTAGAAGATGTTCATTTCATTATGAGTGTGGGCTATGACTTAGAGGGAATTAAATCCGCTAAGGTAGATGCCTTTATAGAAACAATGAAAAAGGCCAGTTTATCAGAAGAGTGGCAAAAGGACTGTCGCTACATTAGAACAAATGGCCAGAAGCTTTGGGGGCTAAGTGACTTAGAAATAGATGAGATACTCTGTTGTGACAGGATTTCAGACACAGTGACATTATCAACGTTACATGGATGTAAGAAGGAAGAGATTGAGGAAATTGCTACTTATTTAATGAAGGAAAAGGGCCTTCATACTTATGTGAAATTAAATCCGACCTTGTTAGGGGAAGAAAAAATAAGACAAATCTTAGATGCCAAAGGTTATGAAGATGTTCGCTTTGTCGGGGAAATGTTTGAAAAGGATTTAAATCTTGGTGAGGTTCAGAAGCTCATAGCAGATTTGCAACAGGTTGCAAAAGTATGTCAGCGTACATTTGGGATTAAACTGACCAATACTTTACCTGTTTGTATTCAGCATCAGGAGCTAATGGGTGAAGCGATGTATATGTCTGGTCCCATACTTTATCCTATAGCAATGGGAGTCACCTATGAACTGGCAAAATATTTTAGAGGTGATATCAAAATATCATATTCTGGCGGTATTGATACAAGTAATATAAAAGCATTATTAGAAACGGGCGTTTTTCCTATTACGGTGTCTTCATTTTTATTAAAACCAGGGGGATATAAAAATTTATCTCGATTAATAAAGGCAAGCAGAAGAGAGGATAAAAGTGAAGAGCAGGTAAGTGGTAGACTTCAAGTAGAAAAACTTAAGGCATTAGCTGAGGCAGCAGTTTTAGATAAAGATTATGATTATAAAGCAACACACTTATTTAAAAGGTCTAAGGCATATGACATGCTGTGCAGTAAGTGTGAGAACTGCATGGATGTTTGTCCTAATCGGGCGAATGTGGCAGTACAGATAGAGGGAAAAAAATATATTGTACATATAGATGATTTGTGTAATGAATGTGGGTGCTGCGCTTGTGAATGTATTAGAGGCCATAGCCCCTACAAAGAGAAATTGACGCTCTTTACAGATAAAGAAAGCTTTATGAATAGTACTAATGATGGGGTGCTTTGTAGGTGCGAGGTAATACTAAGTCATAAAGGTGAAAATCTAATTTTAGCTTATCGTAAAGATGGCAAGCTTCAGAGTGTATCTCCTTTAGTAGCGACAGTGGTGAGTAAAATCAAAAAGGAAGGTAGGCTATAATATGGGATTTGAAATTGTATCAAGAGAAGGTAAAAAAGAAGCTAAAGCCGATGTAAGCTTTGTGGGAAAAGAAGTTGCCCAAAGTGCAAAAAAGTATCATGAAAGTTTCCCTATGTATCAGGAAACACCTTTAAGAGCATTAAATGCATTGGCAGGGGAGCTGGGGGTAAAAGAAATTTATATCAAGGATGAGTCTTATCGCTTTGGGCTGAATGCCTTTAAAGTGCTAGGTGGCAGCTTTGCCATTGGCAGTTATATTGCGAAGCAGTTAGGTATAAAGAAGGAAGAACTCACTTATGAGCAACTTGTTTCTAGAGAAACAAGAAGAAAGCTTGGGAAGATAACCTTTATTTCAGCTACAGATGGCAATCATGGAAGAGGCGTAGCATGGACGGCTAAACAGCTTATGCAAGATTGCGTAATTTATATGCCTAAGGGAAGTAGTATGGAGCGATTGAATCATATTAAAGCAGAAGGTGCAAAGGTTAAGATTACAGATTTTAATTATGATGATGCTGTGCGTTTAGCAAGCAAACATGCTGCAAAAAATAATTGGGTTTTAGTTCAAGATACATCATGGCCAGGTTATGAGGAGATTCCTATTGCCATTATGCAAGGTTATACCACTATGGTCTTAGAAGTTTATGAGCAGCTTAAGGGGGTTAAACCGACACATATTTTTGTGCAGGCAGGAGTTGGTTCTTTTGCAACAGCAGTAGCAGGATTTTTTGCAGATGTTTATGGAGAAGAAAAACCTGTGATTACAATAGTAGAACCTAATGAAGCCGCTTGTGTTTTTAAAACGATGAAAATTAATGATGGAAAGATTCATCCTGTAACAGGTTATATGCATACCATTATGGCAGGCTTAGCTTGCGGTGAAACTGTAACTGTGGGGGTTGATGTTTTAAGAGATTATGTGGAGCACTTTATTTCTTGTCCGGATTATGCAGCAGCAGATGGGATGCGCGTTTTATCGTCGCCTTTAAAAGATGATCCCCGTATTATTGCGGGGGAGAGTGGTGCAGCTGGATTTGGTTGTATGTATGAAATTATGACAGACAAAGGGCTTGAAGATTTAAAGATAGCATTAGGCATTAACGCAGAATCGGTTATTTTGTGCTTTAACTCCGAGGGAGATACAGATAAGGCAAGTTATAGACGGATTGTGTGGGAAGGTGAAGAAAGTAGAATTAGAGAATAGGCGTAGAGAATAGGAAATAAAAAGAGCAGTAAGATGCGTAGAGAGTTTATGGAAGGAGTGAGGAAGATGCTTAGTGAGAGTAGGAAGAGGGCTGTTACGACATTGTGCCAAGAATTAGTTCGTGAAAGGAGTTATTCTGGGGAAGAGCAAGGTGTAGTTAGAGTGCTTGAAGCATATTTTAGGAGAAGTGGGTTTGATGAGATAAGACGAGATGGATATGGTAATGTGGTGGGCGTGATTAGGGGGAAAAAGCCTGGAAAACGTATTTTGTTTGATGGGCATATGGATACTGTACCTGTAGAAGACGAAGAAAAATGGATATATCCTCCTTTTGGCGGAAAAATTGTAGATGGGAAGATTTATGGGAGGGGGACTTCGGATATGAAAGGAGCTGTAGCAGCTATGGTGGAGGCTGCAGCTAACTTTGCTAAAGATACAGGCAAGGAATTTGCTGGAGAGATTTATGTAGCTGGAGTAGTTCATGAGGAATGTTTTGAAGGTGTTGCGGCCAGAAGCATTAGTGAGATGGTGAAACCAGATTATGTCATTATTGGCGAGGCATCCAACTTAAATCTAAAAATTGGGCAGCGTGGCAGAGGTGAAGTGAAGATGGAGACCTTTGGGGTACCAGCTCATTCTGCTAATCCCGAGAAAGGCGTTAATGCGGTTTATAGTATGTGCAAGTTGGTAGAAAGGATAAAAGAGTTTAAGGCACCTCATCATGATATATTAGGTGATGGTATTCTAGAACTCACTGATATTAAATCAAGTCCTTATCCGGGAGCATCTGTCGTCCCAGAGTATTGTATGGCGACTTATGACAGAAGATTACTTGTAGGAGAGACAAAGGAAAGCGTCCTTGCCCCCCTTCAAAAGATTATTGATGAACTAGCAAAGGAGGACCCTCAGTTTAAAGCCAAGGTGTCTTTTGCTATAGGAGAAGAAACGTGCTATACAGGGCATAAGATTTCAGGAGAGAGATTTTTCCCCGGTTGGTTATTTGATAAAGAAGAGCAATATATACAAGATGTTTTAGAAACACTAAATCAAATGGGCTTTCAGCCAGAAATCACTCAGTATAATTTTTGTACGAATGGCAGTCATTATGCAGGTGAAGCAGGGATTAAAACACTTGGTATGGGGCCTTCACTAGAAAGCCTTGCCCATACCATTGATGAGTATATTGAAATTAGCCAGCTAGAACAAGTAACAGAATGTTACTATGGCATTATAAAAGCATTATTAAAGTAAAGGTGGTGGCAAGATGGGAATATGTATCAAAGATGCCACCATCATCGATGGCACAGGAAAAGGGCGATATAAAGGAAGTATTTATATAGAAGGAGAGCGCATTAAGCAGATTATAATAGGTGAGCCTGCTTTAAATGAGAAAGTGGAAATCATTGAGGGTACAGGACTTATTTGTGCACCTGGATTTATTGATACGCATAGTCATAGTGACCTAGTGGTTTTATCAAGCCCACAGCTTTTGCCTAAATTAGAGCAGGGAATTACAACAGAGGTTCTAGGGCAAGACGGTATTTCTATGGCGCCCTTACCTTTAAAATATATTGCTCCTTGGCAAAAGAACATAGCAGGATTAGATGGGAAGGATGAAAGTTTAGATTGGCAGTATGAAACTACGGCAAATTATTTAAGGTGCATTGAAGCAGCTGAGCCTGCTTTAAATGAAACGTATTTGTTACCTCATGGTAATGTAAGAATGCAGGCTATGGGATTAGATGATAGGCCACCTACAAAACAGGAACTAGAGAAAATGTGTGACATTGTAAGAGAAGAAATGGAAAATGGTTGCTATGGGCTTTCTAGTGGACTAATTTATATGCCTTGCGCTTACGCAGGCGCAGAGGAGCTTATTGCGCTTTGCAAGATTGTAAGTGCATATAAGGGAGTATTTGTAGTCCATCAAAGAAGTGAGGCAGATGATATCTTAGAGTCTATGGATGAAATCATTAAGATTGGTAAAGCTTCTGGCGTCAATGTTCATTTTTCTCATTTTAAAGTATGCGGCAAGTCCAACTGGGGTAAGCTTGAGGCTATGCTTAGAAAGCTGGATGAAGCTAAAAAAGAAGGAGTTAACGTTTCCTTTGATCAATATCCCTATGTGGCAGGTAGCACGATGCTAGGTGTGATTTTACCGCCTTGGGTACACGATGGGGGGACAGAAGAATTAGTAAAACGTCTGCAAGATAAGGCCCTTCGCAAGAAAATAAAAGAAGATATTGAAAAGGGCATTCCAGGATGGGATAACTTTATTCAATTTGCAGGAACAGAAGGCATCTTTATTACAAGTGTAGAAAGTCAGGAAAATCAAGATGTGGTAGGGTTAAGCCTTGATGGCTTAGGCAAAAAAAGAGGAAAAGAAGCCTTAGAGGCGGCTTTTGATTTACTGTTAGAAGAAAATAATGCAGTAGGCATGGTGGACTTTTATGGTATAGAAGAACATGTGAAGACAATTATGAGCAGACCCGAAATGAATGTGTGTACCGATGGCTTGCTTTCAGGAAAGCCTCATCCTAGAGTTTATGGGGCTTTTCCAAGAGTACTTAGTAAATATGTCAGACAAGAGAAAGTACTTACCTTAGAAGAAGCTATTTATAAAATGACAGGCAAAGCAGCACAAGCTATAGGAATTAAAGAAAGAGGCATTATTAAAGAAGGCTATTATGCAGATCTTGTTTTATTTGACTTTGAGACAGTAAAAGATAAAGGAACCTTCCAAAACCCAAAGCAAACACCAGAAGGCATTGTCTATGTCATCGTAAATGGTAAACTTGCCATCAAGAAAGGGATACCGACACAGATTCGAGGAGGACATGTACTAAGAAAAGGAAAGGGGTGAGAAAAATGTATGCGTTTAGGGTAAATGACATGAATCAGCAAGTTGAAGAAAATATTAATATATTAGAGTATTTACGGGACCAATTAGATTTAACATCTGTTAAAAATGGGTGTGGTGAAGGAGCCTGTGGTGCCTGCATGATTTTAGTTGATGGGAAGAAAATGCGGGCATGTTTATTAACTGCTGCCAAAGTAGAAGGGAAGTCACTGGTTACCGTAGAAGGATTAAGTGCAAAAGAAAAGCAGGTTTATGAATATGCCTTTTCAAAGGTAGGCGCTGTACAATGCGGCTTTTGTATACCAGGAATGGTGCTTAGTGCCAAGTCCTTATTGGACGTAAATTTAAATCCTACTCAGGCTGAGATTGGTGAGGCTATAAAAGGCAATATTTGTCGCTGCACAGGATATAAAAAGATTATCAAAGCCATAGGATTAGCCGCAAAATGCCTAAGGAGAGAAGAAGAACCTATTTTAGAAGAAACTATTGGCAAAGTAGGTGAGGCTTGTGTAAGACCAGATGCAAAAGATAAGATTTTAGGTATAGGGAAGTTTGCAGGGGATATTAAAGTAGATGGCATGGTCTATGGGAGTGCCTTAAGAGCAGCATATCCTAGAGCTTTAGTCAAAGCTATAGATTTAACTAAGGCTTTAGCGCATCCTGAGGTCGTAGCAATTGTTTTAGCAAAAGATATACCTGGGGAGAGAGTTTTAGGACATTTAACGAAAGACTGGCCAGCCCTTATAGATGTGGGAGAAGAAACGAGATATTATGGCGATGCAGTTGCCTTAGTTGCAGCAAAATCCAAGAAGGCATTAGCAGAAATTAAGGCTTTGATTAAGGTGGATTATGAGGAAAGAACCCCGGTCTTTGATCCTGAAGAAGCCATGCATTTAACGGATTATAAAATTCACGAGACAGGTAACATCTATCGGGTAGAGAAGGTTAAGCGTGGCAATGTGGAAGAAGCTTTGAAAAATTCCGCTTATGTGGTCACTAAGACCTATGAGACACCTGCTCAGGAACATGCTTTTCTAGAACCAGAAAGCGCCTTAGCAGTACCAGAAGGCGATCATTTAACGGTATATACAGGGGGACAGTCCATCTATGATGAGTACCGAGAAATTAGACGTTTATTAGGTATTTCAGAAAGCTGCCTTACTGTAAGGGGCGCTTATGTAGGGGGAGCCTTTGGCGGAAAAGAAGATATGAGCGTACAGCATCATGCAGCTTTACTTGCTTATATTGCCAAGGTTCCAGTACAAGTAACACTTACAAGAGAAGAAAGCTTAATGGTGCATCCTAAACGTCATCCTATGAAGATGGTACTGACTACAGGCTGTGATAAAAAGGGGAAACTGACAGCTATGAAACTGCGCCTTATTTCAGATACAGGTGCCTATGCTTCATTAGGAGGACCTGTACTTCAAAGGGCTTGTACACATGCAGCAGGGCCTTATAATTATCAAAATATTGATATTATAGGTACCAGTGTTTATACCAATAATGTGCCAAGCGGTGCCTTCCGTGGTTTTGGTGTAACGCAAACTATATTTGCCACAGAGTGTAACTTAAATTTATTAGCAGAGAAGGTAGGAATAGATCCTTATCAAATCCGTTATTTAAATGCACTGCGGCCAGGAGACGTTTTGCCAAATGGTCAAATCGCCGATGATAGTACAGCCATTGTAGAAACATTAGAAGCTGTAAAAGATACATATTATGCTAATTTTAACCATGCCGGTATTGCCTGTGCGATTAAAAATGCAGGCTTAGGGGTAGGTGTACCAGATACAGGACGCGTTAAACTTAAAATTGTAGGGGGCAAGGTAAGCTTACGTACTAGTGCAGCTTGCATGGGGCAAGGTATTGCAAGTACAATGAGGGCCATTTGCTGTGAAGCAACACACTTAAGGGCAAATGAGGTTGTGGTTGTAAGTCCAGATACAGATATTACGCCAGATTCAGGGACAAGTACAGCCTCTAGGCAAACGGCTATTACAGGTGAAGCCACTAGAAGAGCTGCCTTAAAACTAAAAAAAGATTTAGAAACGCATACATTGCAAGAATTAGAGGGGAAGGTGTATTATGAAGAGTTTACAGTGATTACAGATCCTATAGGGACTAATAAGCCTAATCCAGTGAGTCATTTATCTTATGGTTATGCTACTCAAGTAGTTATTTTAGATGGGGCTGGGAAGGTGAAAAAAGTGGTAGCAGCCCATGATATAGGAAGAGTCATTAACCCTTTGAATGTGGAAGGCCAGATAGAAGGCGGTGTAGTGATGGGACTAGGCTATGGGCTTACAGAAAATCCAAAGCTCATAGAGGGTAAACCTAGTGTGAAATATGGTCAACTCGGGCTCTTTCGCGCTCCTAATGTACCAGAGATAGAGACAATTTTAGTTGAAAAAAATAAAGATCAGCTTGCCTATGGTGCAAAAGGTGTAGGGGAGATTACGCTTATACCTACGGCACCAGCTGTACAAGGCGCATATTATAAATATGATGGCATCTTTAGAACAAAGCTGCCATTAGAACATACAGCTTATAAAAAATGAGTAAATAAGTATTAAACATTAGAAGGCGTGTGGGAAAATGAAAGAAAAAGCTAAACTATCAATAGGTGCAGTCATTGTAGCAGCAGGCTTATCTTCTAGGATGAAGGCGTTTAAACCATTAAAATTATTAGCTGGTAAACCAATGATTCAGTATAGTATAGATACAATGCGGGAAGCAGGCGTTACCCAGATTATTGTGGTAACAGGTTATCAAGCTGAAAAGTTAGAAGCCTATTTAAAACCACAAGGGATAAAATGCATCTATAATCCTTATTATCAAGGGACAGATATGTTTGACTCAGCCAAACTAGGATTGAAAGCCATTGCCAATCAATGTGAAAGGGTATTTTTCACCCCAGGAGATATTCCTCTCTTTAACGTAGAGACACTAAGGACACTTATGGCATATAAGGCATTAGTAGCAAAACCAGTTTATCAGCAGCAAGGTGGGCATCCTATTATAATAGATTGCAGTTTAGTTCCTAAGATTTGCACATATGATGGCAATCAGGGGTTAAAGGGCGCATTAATTAACTGTCAGGAATCTATTGTTAGAGTCGAGGTGAGTGATTTAGGAATTTTAATGGATGCAGATACTAAGGAAGCGTTTAAAGAAATAGAAGAAGCTGCATCCTCAAGAATACTTCAAGATATAGAATAAATTCAGTATAGGTGAATATTATGATATGGAGAGGAGTTGATGTAGTGCGAATAAGCGGAAATAATACTCGGGACGGACAAAATTTATATAATGAATGTAAAAAAATGCTGTCTTACCATGTTGTTTTAACCATGCAAGATGGAAGTCAGATGGACGGTATTATTGAAAGCGTAGAACCTACCTCTATTAATGTTCTTGTGGGTGAGGATGCGATATATCAAGATGATGAAAATCAATCTAATGTACAAAGGCAAAAT
>ERZ1026892.608-NODE-608-length-16496-cov-13.818563_pt1 | contig 16496 bp, 13 predicted proteins | sample MGYA00380176_ERZ1026892 | MGnify/ENA primary metagenome ERZ1026892 (study PRJEB33269, sample SAMEA4719812) | human gut metagenome | biome: human-associated habitat; feature: organic feature; material: feces | place: Cameroon | collected 2013-10 ... | reverse complement strand
AAACCCGGTATCCGGTAAATCGCAGTGCCGTTCCGCTTAAGTGAACGGCATTGCGCCATCAGGCGGGTTTTCTTATCTGCAAAACGTCAGGCTTAGATAGCCCAGCCGCCCGCATAGAAGACCACCAGCGCAACCGCGATAATAACGGTGCCGATGTTCAGCTTGCGCCATTCGCCCGAAACCACACGGCCCACAACCAGCGTCGCGAAGCCAATCATGATGCCGGTAACGATGTTACAGGTCAGCACGATCATCACTGCGGTGATCAGGCCGGACATCGCATCAACGAAATCGTTGAAGTCGATACGCGCCACGTTGCTCAGCATCAGCAGGCCCACGTACATCAGCGCCGGTGCGGTCGCGTAGCCCGGGACCAGGTAAGAAAGCGGAGAGAGGAACAGGATCAGCAGGAACAGTACGCCAACGGTGATCGCCGTTAAACCGGTTTTACCGCCTGCCGCCGTACCCGCTGCGGACTCGATGTACACCGCAGCCGGCGCGGCGCCCACCACGGCAGAGAACACGCTGCTGAGAGAGTCAGTCGTCAGCGCTTTGCCGCCGTTAATGATCTGGCCATCTTTATCCAGCAGGTTTGCCTGACCCGCAACCGCGCGGATTGTACCGGTCGCATCGAAGACGGCGGTCATCACCAGCGCCAGCACGCTCGGCAGGACAATTGGGTTCAGCGCGCCCATGATATCCAGGCTACCGATCAGCGAGTTGCCGTTGTCATCGCTCAGCGACGGCATGGCGAATACGCCAGAGAAGTGCACGTTCGGGTCGAAAATCAGGCCGACGATAGACACGCCGATGATGGTCAGCAGAATACCGCCCGGAACCTTCAGTTTTTCAAGGCCGATGATCATCGCCAGGCCCACCAGCGTCATCACCACCGGGAAGCTGTCGAACTGACCCAGCGCGACCGGCAGACCGTCCAGCGGGTTTTTCACCACCATGCCGACGCCGTTGGCGGCAATCAGCAGCAGGAACAGACCGATACCGATGCCGGTGCCGTGCGCAATACCCTGCGGCAAATTGCGCAAGATCCAGCTACGAATACCGGAAGCGGAGATGATGGTGAAGAGTACGCCCATCAGGAACACCGCGCCCAGAGCAACCGGCACGCTGATGTGCTGGCCCAGCACCAGGCTGAAAGCGGTAAAGGCAGTCAGCGAGATGGCGCAGCCAATGGCTAAAGGCAGGTTCGCCCACAGCCCCATCACGATAGACCCCACACCGGCCACCAGACAGGTCGCCACGAACACGGCGGCCGGCGGGAAACCGGCTTTACCCAGCATGCCCGGTACCACAATCACCGAGTACACCATCGCCAGGAAGGTGGTCAAACCGGCGACAATCTCCTGACGAACGGAGCTACCACGAGCAGAAATTTTAAACCAGGCGTCCAATGAACCGCCGGTACGCGCTGAAGGCGTAGACATAGAAAACATCCCCTGAGAGTTTTTATCATTCGTTCGTCTGCGTGGTGGAACATCCACTGCCAGCTAAGCGTCATCTCCATGTGCTACATTGCGGCAAAGGGGAGCCACAAAAAAGCAAACGATTAACTCCGCGCAGACAAAACGAGAATCGGAATACCTCATCTGCGCGAGTGCGTAGTGAGGTTGGTCTGCGGATTTTCGGCATAAGAAGCGTCCGAAAATCCGAGGCAAACGATTATCTGGCTTTTATGTCCCCTTTTTCAACAGAAGTTTGCCCTGGTTTATGAAAATTAACGATTACCGATGAAGAATTCACCAACCCATGCGCAAACGTTATCGTTTATGCGCAATCCGGCAACAATTCTATGGCAAAAATGTCGCAATCCTGGGGAGAGGATCGCGGAGGATTATTCGTCTTCCAGCAGACGCGCGCCGGTGCCCTCTTCACCCAGCTTATCGCCCGGGTTACGCAGCGGACAGTCGCGCAACGACATGCAGCCGCAGCCGATACAGCCGTCGAGCTGGTCTCGCAGCGCCTCCATGGCGTGAATGCGTTTATCCAGCTCTTCCCGCCATTGGGTCGTGAGGTGTTTCCAGTCGCGCGGGCCTAACGTGTGGTTTTCCGGCAGCACGCTAAAGGAATCGCCGATCGTCGCCAGCGGAATGCCCAGGCGCTGGGCAATTTTAATGATCGCCACGTAGCGCAGCACATCGCGCTTATAGCGCCGCTGATTACCGCTGTTGCGCGTGCTGTGGATCAGCCCTTTACTCTCATAAAAATGCAGCGCAGAGACCGCAACCCCCGTTCGTTTCGCTACCTCACCGGGCGTGAGCAGCGATTTTATGCGGGTCGATTTTTTTTCCATAATACGCTTTACCTCAAGTTAACTTGAGGAATTATACTCGCCGCCAGACAAGAAATCGACGCGAAAATAGACAACGGGGAGAGCCTTATGTCCCATCGGGAAATTATTCATACTCTTACTGAATGGATAGATGAACATATCGATCAACCGCTTAATATCGACATCGTGGCCAGAAAATCCGGCTACTCGAAGTGGTATCTGCAAAGAATGTTCCGCACCGTAATGCACCAGACGCTAGGCGAATACATTCGCCAGCGACGTCTGCTGCTGGCGGCAGAAGCGTTGCGCACCACCCAGCGCCCCATCTTCGATATCGCGATGGATCTGGGCTATGTCTCTCAGCAGACCTTCTCTCGCGTCTTCCGCCGCGAGTTCGACCGCACGCCGACGGACTACCGCCATCAGATCTCCGCGTAACATCGCTTCGCCGCGGCCTATACTGAGCCGCGGCGTTGACAAAAATCCTGCGTTTACCTCTGGTGAATAAAACAACAAACGTGATATAGTTCACACATCGAGATGAAACAAAAACACTGTTTCATTCAATTTGTGAATGCCTTCAGATAGCCTGGGCGCCTCGCGCCTCAATCAATAAGTGCTGTCAGGGCAACTTGTTGTTTATCTCTGAGGATGAAGTCTCATGGTTTCCATTACCGCAGGCGTCGCACTGTTACGCTGGCCGTTAACCAGCGCGGTACTGATGTTTCTCGCCAGTACCCTGAAAATTCAATTCCGTAAATCCGACTACGCCGGTCTCGCCGTCATCAGTGGTATGCTGGGTGTCGCAGCCGCGTGCTGGTTTGCAACCGGGTTACTGGGCATCACGATGGTAGACATCGCCACCATTTTCAACAACATCAAAGATGTGATGGTTGAAGTGATGAGCCAGGCGCCGCCGGAATGGCCGGTGGCCATGTACTGATTAAGAAAAACCCCGACACGTCGGGGTTTTTTATGGCCTGAATTTCGCGGCGGCGAAGCGCATGAAAAAGCCCTGCTCCAACAGGGTGTTTTAGCTTCGCTCGACTAAAATAGAGGGATGCGCCCTGCGGAGTGCCGCACCATGAACGCCATCCCTGTTAGCCGTTTTCTCACCGCCTGCCTGAGCGCCCTGCTGTTGACCGGTACCGCTTTCGCCGCCGTACAGCCAGAGGACTCGCCCGACGCGCTTGAGGTCAATATCGAGAGCATTATGCAGCCCTGGAAGGGCGACCTGCCTGGCATGCTCGACCGCCGGGTCATTCGCGTGTTGACCACCTACAGCAAAACCTTCTTTTTTATCGATAAAGGCCAGCAGCGCGGGGCCACCCACGATATCTTCGCCGAATTTGAACGCAGCCTGAATGCCCAGCTTACCAAAGAGAAAAAGCTCAAGCAGCGCCACCTCAAGGTGCGAATTATCTTCGTTCCGGTGACCCGCGATAATCTCTTTACTGCCCTGAACGAAGGTAAAGGCGATATTGCCGCAGCCAATCTTACGATCACCGCAGCACGCCAGCAGCAGGTGGCTTTCACTGACCCGATTTACAGCGATATTCAGGAACTGCTGATCTCCGGCCCCGCGTCACCGCAGGTGAAAAACGTGGACGAACTCGCCGGTAAGACGGTCTTTGTCCGTCGTTCATCCAGCTACTATGAAAGCCTTGAAGCCCTCAATGCGCGCTTTGCCAAAGCCTCTCTCCCACCCATCGTCATCAAGCCCGCCCCCGAAGCGCTGGAAGACGAGGATCTGCTGGAAATGCTCAACGCCGGGCTGATTCCGCTGATCGTGGTCGATCGCCACAAAGCGCTGTTCTGGAAACAGGTGTTCCCGAAAATCCAGGTTCATGAAGATATTGTGCTACGCGATAACGGCAACATCGCCTGGGCGGTGCGCAAAGATAACCCGCAGTTGCTGGCGAAGCTCAACGGTTTTATTAAAGACAACCGCCAGGGCAGCACCCTGGGCAATACCCTGTTGCTCCGCTATCTGAAAAGCGCGAAATACGTCAAAAATGCCGCAGCAGAGAAAGAACGGCGCAAATTTTTGAAGATGGTCGAGATTTTTCGCAAATACGGCGACCGTTATGACGTCGACTGGCTGCTGATGGCGGCACAGGGTTATCAGGAGTCGCGGCTGAATCAGTCCGTGCGCAGTCACGTTGGCGCGATTGGCGTCATGCAGGTGATGCCGAGCACCGGCAAAGAATTGAAGGTAGGTGATATCAAGCAACTGGATCCGAATATCCACGCCGGGGTGAAGTATATGCGCTGGATGATCGACCGCTACTACGGTGACGAACCGATGACGCAGCTGGATAAGGCACTGTTTTCTTTCGCCTCTTATAATGCTGGCCCGGCACGGATTGCGCGTCTGCGTACGGAGACCAAAAAGCGCGGTTTTGACCCCAACATCTGGTTTGGTAACGTGGAAAACCTCGCCGCCGAGAAGATTGGAGCCGAAACGGTCACCTACGTGAGCAACATCTATAAGTACTACATCGCCTATCGGCTGATTCTCGATGAGATGAACCGGAAGCGGGCAGCGACGGGGAAACCGCCGATTTTGCCCGCCTCCGATAAAAACAACGGCTAGCCCCGGTTACGGTATTTGTTTGACCCGTACCCCCTGCAAACGTCGCAGGGTAATGGTGCTGGCTCCCTGATAAGCATCCTGAATATGCGCGGAGATCAGCGCGACCGCGCGCGCTTCGTCACGCTGTTCAATGGCTTCCAGCAGCTCCGCGTGCTCTTTGTAGGTCTGTGTCACACGGGTTTCATACTCAAAATCGAGCCGCCGCATAATGCGAATGCGGTTGGTGATATTGGTCAGAATCGCCGTCAACTCCCGGTTGCCCGCCGCCTCGGTGAGCGCAAGATGAAACTGCTCGTCCAGCGAGGCGATATCATCGCACGCCAGCCCCTCCCGCGGCGCAACCCGCCAGATAGCGTTCAACCCGGCAAGTCCCTCCCGATTCACCTTTGTCGACGTCGAACGGCACAGAGCGCGCACCGTATTCACTTCAATCAGCGCGCGCGTCTCGTACAGGTCTTCATAGACATCGAAATCAATGGGAAAAACTTCCCACCCGTTACGCAGACAGCGTCTAACCAGCCCCTCGTTTTGCAGCAATAACAGCGCTTCGCGAACCGGCGTGCGGGAACATCCCAGGCGGCGGGCAATGTCCACCTCCGTGAAACGATCGCCGGGCAGCAGGACAAACTGATAAATCTCCTGCCGCAGCTGCAGAAACACCCGCTCTGAATGCGCCAGAAGTGGCGTCGGTTCCGATGTCGTGACCGTCATAAGTGCTCCGCATTAACTGTGCTGGCGAATAAAGCGCGCACGCCAGGGTTTCAGCACCCACAGCGCCAGCCCGGCGGTGATGAAATCAAGGGTAATCGCGCAACCAAAGACCACGTGCCACCCTTGAGTATGCTGGTACAGCAGCGCGGCCAGCGGCCCGCCGAAAATCGAGCCAATCCCCTGCGAGATATACAGCCAGCCGTAGTTCGAGGCGGCGTGCTCGCTGCCGAACGTGTCGGTCAGCGTGGAGGGGAACAGCGAGAAAATCTCACCCCAGCCGAAGAACACCACCCCAGAGAGCAGCACGAACAGCAGCGGATCTTCCCGGCAGGCCAGCCATAGCGTCATCGCCACCCCTTCGAGAGCAAAGGCGATAAACATGGTCTTTTCACGACCGTAACGGTCGGAAATAAAACCGAACAGCGGGCGGGTCAGACCGTTGGTAAAGCGGTCGATGGTCAACGCCAACGGCAGCGCAGCCATACCGAATACCACCGCTTTACTGATACCGAAATCTTCGGCAAAGATGGCCATTTGCGAGGTCACCATCAGCCCGGAGGTGGACATCATCGCCATCATGGCAAACATCAGCCAGAACAGCGGCTGGCGCAGCATTTCGCGAGAGGTGAACTGACGCGTCCCCTGCACGATTTTCCGGCTGATGGGCTGCACGGTCGAGTGAGGCGGCAGACTCAACCCCTGACTGGCCAGCAGACCCACGATAGCGAAGACGATACCGAACACGGTCATGGTCTGCTCCAGGCCATAGTTGCCCAGCGAAATCGAGATCGGGAAGGTGGTCAAAATCGCCCCCATGCCATACCCCGCCGCCACCGCGCCGGCGGCAAAGCCCCGGTTTTGCGGGAACCACTTCACCATCAGCCCCACCACACCGATATACACAATCCCGGTGCCCAACCCCCCGATGCAGCCGTAGACCAGATACAGCGCCACCAGGCCGTTAATGTGCGCGGAGAGCACCCAGCTCATTCCGGCCATTACCGTGCCAATCGAGATCAGCAGTCGGGGGCCAAACCGTTCAACCAGACGTCCCTGGAAAGGAGAAAAGAAGGTTTGCAGAATAATGAGCAGTGAAAAGGTCACCTGCAGCTCAGGCAGGCCCACACCCAGCTTTTCCGTCAGCGGTTTAGTCAGCAGCGTCCACACATACTGCGGGCTGGAGATGGAGGCCATACAGATAAGCCCCAACACCAGCTGCGCCCATTTGCCAAATTTTGGTGCCACCAAAGGTTCTCTGAGAACGGTCATTTTACGCTCCAATAGACGAAAAAATGTCGCCAGAAAGCGGGCGCGTTTTACGCGCCGCGTCATTCCAGGAATGTTTCAGTTGGAAAATGCTGGGTTACCAGCGGGCGACGCCGCCGTCGCTACGCGGGTCGCTTCCGCCTTCCAGCATGCCGTTGCCATGCCGGAGGATTGCCCCGGCATGCCCCATGAGGTCGTCGTAAGGGGGGTAAATCTCGACGTCATGGCCGTACTGTTTGAGGGTGTCGGTAGTCGCCGCTCTCAGGCGGCTTTCAATCTTCAGCGTGTCGCTGCTCTCACCCCAGGTGCGCCCTAACAGCCAGCGCGGAGCGGCGATAGCCGCCTGAGGCGTCATGTTCTGATGGAGAATGCGGTCAAAAACCGCGGCCAGCGTCTGCGGCTGGCCGTCGCCGCCCATGCTGCCGTATACCAGCGCATCGCCGTTGGCCAGCCTCGCCAACCCGGGGTTGAGGGTATGGAACGGCAGACGGCCCGGTTGAAGCGGGTTGGTGGCGCTCGGGTCCAGCGAAAAACTGCTGCCGCGGTTTTGCCAGATGATGCCGCTATCGGCGAGGATCACCGCGCTGCCGAACTCGTGATAGATGCTCTGAATAAAGCTGACCGCGGTGCCGGAGCCGTCGATCACGCCCATCCAGATGGTATCCGCCGGCCCGCGTCCTTTACCCCAGGACTGTGCCCGGTCGGGCACAATCTGCGCGCTAAGCTGAGCGATATTGTCTGCCGTCAGCAGCGACTGTGGGTCAAGCGTCATATGCGCTGGATCTGTGATGTGGCGATCGCGCAGGGTAAACGCCAGCTTGGTTGCTTCGACACAGTGGTGAACAAAATCCGTTTCGTCAGCAATTGCGCCTTTTTTACGCTGCTGCTCAATCATGCCGGTAATCAGCAGCGAGACCAGCCCCTGCGACGGCGGGGGGAGGTTATAAACCGTTCCAATCTCCGTTTCCAGCGCCAGCGGCTTCACCCGCGCCGCGCGATAAGCATCAAGATCGCTAAAGCGCAGCAAGCTCCCGGCGGCCTCCAGTTCGCTGGCTATCAGACGGGCGGTTTCACCATGATAAAAATCCCCAAGCCCATGGGTTGCCAGGCGTTCCAGCGTGTTAGCAAGCGCGGGCTGAAGCAGTAAATCGTCAGGGGTGAGCGCCTGACCTTCCGGCGCAAAAAGGCCGCAAAATCCGGGATACTGACCGAGCTGCGGCAGCCGCGCGGTAATCTGTTGATGCAGCCCAGAGGTGACCGGCACGCCATGACGCGCATAGTGAATAGCATCGTGCAGCAGACGCGTTAACGGCAGCGCCGCGTTGTCCGTATGTTCTCCCGCCCACTCCAGCGCGCGCTCCCAGCCGCCAACCGTGCCCGCGACGGTATTGGCCGCCAGCGGGCCGCGTACCGGAACCTGCATGTAGCCCGCCTGGCGATAAAAATCGATACTCGCTTTTTCTGCCGCAAAGCCACAGGCCTGAATCGCCAACGGCTCTTCGCCGGGCCGGGAAATTAACCAGAATCCATCGCCGCCGATGCCGTTCATATGTGGGTAAACCACCGCGATGGTCGCCGCCGCCGCGACCATCGCCTCAACCGCATTGCCGCCGTCACGCAAAACGGCCACCGCGCTTTCGGCGGCCAGCGAGTGCGGCGCAACGGCCATGCCCTGCATACATTTAGCTGATTGGATCTGAGTCATCGTCTGCACCTTGCCTACATGTGTGTATACACGGATGTAGGCACAAAGCGTGCCAATTGTTATTTTTGTTAATTATCTGATGGTTATGTGAATGAGATTCAAAAAACGGCGATTAACGCGGGGCAACTCGCGCACCGAAGCGGTGCTGATGTAGGCTGATGGTGCGCATTAAAAAAGCAAAAACCCTGTCGAAGCAGGGTTTTGAGAGTCTTGATGGGCGCCGTCGAAACGGCGGCAAATCAGAACGGGATATCGTCGTCGAAATCCATCGGCGGTTCGTTAGACGGTGCCGGAGCGGACTGCTGCTGCGGGCGAGACTGCGCGCCGCCGCTGAACTGATTGCCACCCTGCGGCTGCTGAGGCTGACCCCAACCGCCCTGCTGCTGGCCGCCGCCCATGTTGCCACCGGCCGGTGCGCCGCCGCCCTGACGGCCACCCAGCATCTGCATGGTGCCGCCCACGTTCACAACCACTTCCGTGGTGTATTTTTCAACGCCGGACTGATCGGTCCATTTACGGGTACGCAGCTGACCTTCGATATAAACCTGAGAGCCTTTACGCAGGTATTCACCCGCCACTTCCGCCAGTTTGCCAAACAGCACAACGCGGTGCCATTCGGTCTGCTCTTTCATTTCACCGGTCGCTTTATCACGCCAGGATTCGGAAGTAGCCAGCGTAATGTTGGCGACTGCGCCACCATTCGGCATGTAGCGCACTTCCGGGTCCTGGCCCAGATTACCGACGAGAATCACCTTGTTGACGCCTCTGCTGGCCATGATTGTCTCTCCTGAATACGATTCTTGATTAAGTGTAAACGCGCGAGTGTACCATTTCCAGACGGTATTTTGGTAGCTGCGAGGCGTATTCCAGTAAACATCTTACCGCTATGCAAATTTTCATCGGCATCCTGAATCGGCGTCCCTATACTGTATATTCATTCAGGTTAAGTTGTGTCATAATTAGCCGTTTCTGCCGTTTGTCCTTCAAACAAACCAAGCAAGCCGTGTATCTTCTACCGGGAAAGGTGAATGGATAAGATCGAAGTTCGGGGCGCCCGCACCCATAATCTCAAAAACATCAACCTCGTCATCCCTCGCGACAAACTGATCGTCGTGACCGGGCTGTCCGGGTCTGGCAAATCCTCACTGGCATTCGACACCCTTTACGCCGAGGGACAGCGCCGCTACGTAGAATCACTTTCTGCCTATGCGCGCCAGTTCCTGTCGTTGATGGAAAAGCCGGACGTCGATCATATTGAAGGGCTGTCGCCGGCGATTTCTATTGAGCAGAAGTCGACCTCGCACAACCCGCGTTCAACGGTAGGCACCATCACCGAAATTCACGACTACCTGCGCCTGCTGTATGCGCGCGTTGGCGAGCCGCGCTGCCCGGATCACGACGTGCCGCTGGCGGCGCAAACCGTCAGCCAGATGGTGGATAACGTGCTGTCGCAGCCGGAAGGCAAACGCCTGATGCTGCTGGCCCCAATCATTAAAGAACGTAAGGGCGAGCACACCAAAACGCTGGAGAACCTGGCAAGCCAGGGCTATATCCGCGCGCGTATCGACGGGGAGGTCTGCGACCTCTCCGATCCGCCGAAGCTCGAGCTGCAAAAGAAACACACCATCGAAGTGGTGATTGACCGCTTTAAAGTGCGCGATGACCTGACACAGCGTCTGGCGGAGTCGTTTGAAACCGCGCTGGAGCTCTCCGGCGGTACGGCGGTGGTCGCCGATATGGACGACCCAAAAGCGGAAGAGCTGCTGTTCTCCGCCAACTTCGCCTGCCCAATTTGCGGCTACAGCATGCGCGAGCTTGAGCCTCGCCTGTTCTCATTCAACAACCCGGCGGGTGCCTGCCCGACCTGTGATGGTCTGGGTGTACAGCAATATTTCGATCCTGACCGCGTCATCCAGAACCCGGAGCTGTCGCTGGCCGGTGGCGCAATTCGCGGATGGGATCGTCGTAATTTCTACTACTTCCAGATGCTGAAGTCGCTGGCCGATCACTACGAATTCGACGTGGAAGCGCCGTGGCAAAGCCTGAGCGCTACCGCGCAGAAAGCGATCCTCTACGGTTCCGGCAAAGAGTCGATTGAGTTCAAATACATCAACGATCGCGGCGATACTTCCGTGCGCCGCCATCCGTTTGAAGGGGTGCTGCACAACATGGAGCGCCGCTATAAAGAGACGGAATCCAGCGCGGTGCGTGAAGAGTTGGCAAAATTCATCAGCAACCGTCCGTGCGCCAGCTGCAACGGTACCCGTCTGCGTCGCGAAGCGCGCCACGTCTACGTGGAAAATACGCCGCTGCCGACCATCTCCGACATGAGCATCGGCCACGCGATGGACTTCTTCAATAACCTGAAGCTCTCCGGCCAGCGGGCGAAAATCGCCGAAAAAGTGCTGAAAGAGATTGGCGATCGCCTGAAGTTCCTGGTTAACGTTGGCCTCAACTACCTGACGCTCTCCCGCTCCGCAGAGACTCTCTCCGGCGGTGAAGCCCAGCGTATCCGTCTGGCGAGCCAGATTGGCGCAGGGCTGGTTGGCGTGATGTACGTGCTCGATGAGCCGTCCATCGGCCTGCACCAGCGCGATAATGAACGCCTGCTCGGTACCTTGATTCACCTGCGCAACCTCGGTAATACGGTCATCGTGGTAGAGCACGATGAAGACGCCATTCGCGCCGCCGACCACGTTATCGACATCGGCCCCGGCGCGGGCGTGCACGGCGGTCAGGTGGTGGCAGAAGGGACGCTGGACGACATTATGGCGGTGCCAGAGTCGTTGACCGGGCAATTCATGAGCGGGAAACGCAAAATTGAAGTGCCGAATCAACGCGTACAGGCCGATCCGGAAAAAGTGCTCAAGCTGACGGGCGCGACGGGCAACAACCTGAAAGACGTCACCCTGACGCTGCCGGTGGGTCTGTTTACCTGTATCACCGGCGTGTCCGGTTCCGGTAAATCAACGCTGATTAACGATACGCTGTTCCCGATTGCCCAGACGCAGCTAAATGGCGCGACTATCGCTGAACCCGCGCCGTACCGCGATGTCCAGGGGCTGGAGCATTTCGATAAGGTCATCGACATCGACCAGAGCCCGATTGGCCGCACGCCGCGTTCCAACCCGGCCACCTACACCGGCGTGTTTACACCGGTGCGTGAACTGTTTGCCGGCGTGCCGGAATCCCGTTCGCGCGGCTATACGCCGGGCCGTTTCAGCTTTAACGTCCGTGGCGGGCGCTGCGAAGCCTGTCAGGGCGATGGCGTGATCAAAGTGGAAATGCACTTCCTGCCGGATATCTACGTGCCGTGCGACCAGTGCAAAGGCAAACGCTATAACCGCGAAACGCTGGAGATTAAGTACAAGGGCAAGACCATCCACGAAGTGCTGGATATGACCATTGAAGAGGCACGTGAGTTCTTCGATGCCGTTCCGGCGCTGGCGCGTAAGCTGCAAACGCTGATGGACGTGGGCCTGACCTACATTCGTCTCGGCCAGTCGGCGACCACCCTTTCCGGCGGTGAGGCCCAGCGCGTGAAGCTGGCGCGCGAGCTATCAAAACGCGGCACCGGTCAGACGCTCTATATTCTCGATGAACCGACCACCGGCCTGCACTTTGCCGACATCCAGCAGCTGCTGGAAGTGCTGCATCAGCTGCGCGACCAGGGCAACACCATCGTGGTGATTGAACACAACCTGGACGTCATTAAGACCGCGGACTGGATTGTCGATCTGGGTCCGGAAGGCGGCAGCGGCGGCGGTGAAATCCTCGTGTCAGGCACGCCGGAAACGGTGGCGAACTGCGAAGCCTCGCATACCGCACGCTTCCTGAAACCGCTGTTGCAGTAATTACGAGTACATCTGCTGCCGGACGGCTTCCGGCAGCAGATCCACCGCCAGCTGATACGACGCGTCCACCAGATAGTAAATTTGCGAATTCGGCAACGAGCCGTCGAGATACACGGTGCTCCAGTGCGCTTTGTTGAGATGACGACTTGGGCGCACGTCTTTATGCTGCTGACGCAGCAGTTCTGCCAGTTCGGGGCTGGTTTTCAGCGCCACAGCCGGGCGGTCTTCCACATCCTTTACCATTGCAAAAAGCACATCAGCGACTTTAATCTGCGTCGCTTTCCAGTCACTGTGCACGCTCTGTTCCGCGCCACGTTTAGCCATGCAGTACAGCAGAAGATCCGAACTGGTCATTGTTATACCCCTTAGTCTCGCGAGCCACCTTGTGCATAAAAGCATCATCTCAGTGTGCAACAAGACGCCGAAAGGATAAACCTTTCAGCGCCTGATTTTGACTAAAAAAGCATCATTTATTGGTAGGGTGTACGTCGCACACTGTAGGCTGGATAAGCGAAGCGCCATCCGGCAGCACAGAGCAGATTGCCGGAGGGCGGCGTAAACGCCTTATCCGGCCTACAGTGGTTTGGGGTTAGTACTCGGAGTTAACGATCACTTCTTCATTAAATGCCCCGGCCTGCGGTAGCGGGCGATAAGTCGAGTTGGAGGCGCGCAGGACGCGGATACCACGGGCACCCACTTCACGCGCGGCGGTGATATCGTTATCGGAATCACCGTAGAACACCCTGATATTCTTCTCTTTTAGCCACTGGGTCTTGGTGTTCTGGCCCGGCTGATCGCCGGCAAAAATCACCGGATTCATGTTAACGCCCGGGATCAGGAAATCATCCTGCAGCGTTTTCGACACGGTCTCGGTTTTAGTCTGGCTGCGGCCGGTCACGAAGTAAATGCTATCGCCGCGCTTGACGTGCATGGCAATCAGCGAACGGGCGACCTCTTTCGGGATGCTGAATGCGTCCCAGCCGTTGTTCATTTTTTCCCAGAACTCTGGGTTTTTCAGGTAATCCTGGCTGTCCGGGGAGTAGGTTCTTTGCCCGCGCCAGAAGCCAGGGCTTGAGAACAGCACGGTGTCATCGATATCAAAACCTACCGCCATCGGCGGATGGCCCATCAGGCTGTTTTCAATCTGCGCCACGGAAACCCAGTGAATCGGCGCCTGTTCGGCCAGCTTCGCAACATCGGTTCCGGGGTAAAGCGGAGATGGCGACGACGCATGGGCCGTCACCGTAGAATTCAGTGCAAATAACAAGCAGACGGCACTGAGAGCTTGCGTGATCTTGCGCATATTTTCCCTTAATTCGTCGAATCGTTATTGTAATAAAGTGGGCGGTACTTCAAAGAAAGCCACTGGCGACCTTACCGTCTGAGGGGTACGAATGAAAGGGATTTCTAAGATTAATCCTGAAAAAACCTGGGGGATCACATTTTGCTTTCAAGGAGTGACTCTGGCCCGGAATCAACCTCCAGACCAGAGTGAGTACTTGCTTACATTACAGCAGCAAAGGCTTTTGCCACACGCTGAACATTGCGACTGTTCAGCCCTGCCGCACACATACGACCGCTGGCAATCAGGTAAACGCCAAACTCGTCGCGCAGGCGATCAACCTGGGCTGCACTCAGGCCGGTGTAGCTAAACATCCCGCGCTGCTTGAGCAGATAATCGAAATTACCGTCTGGCATCTCTTCTTTCAGCACATTCACCAGCGCATGACGCATCTCCAGAATTCGCGTACGCATCCCTTCCACTTCCGCCAGCCACATCGCCTTCAGCTCCGCATCGCCGAGGACGGCCGCCACAATCTGCGCGCCAAAGTTTGGCGGGCTGGAGTAGTTACGGCGTACCGTCGCCTTCAGCTGACCCAGCACGCGCAGCGCGGTTTCATTATCTTCACAGATAATCGACAGTCCGCCGACGCGTTCGCCGTACAGCGAGAAGATTTTAGAGAATGAGTTGCTGACCAGCGCGGGCAGGCCAGCGTCGGCAATCGCGCGGATCGCATAGGCGTCTTCTTCCATACCCGCGCCAAAGCCCTGGTAGGCGATATCGAGGAACGGAATCAGGTCGCGCGCTTTCAGCACCTCAACCACGCCGTCCCACTGGTCGTTCGTCAGATCGGCACCCGTTGGGTTATGACAGCACGGATGCAACAGCACGATGCTACGCGCCGGCAGCGTGTTCAGTTTCTCCAGCAGCGCGGCGTAACGCACGCCGTTGGTTTCGCTATCAAACCATGGATAGGTGTCGACGGTAAAACCTGCGCCTTCAAAGATCGCGATATGGTTTTCCCAGGTCGGGTCGCTGACCCAGACGCCGGAATCCGGGAAGTAGCGCTTGAGAAAATCCGCGCCCACTTTCAACGCGCCGGAGCCGCCAAGCGTTTGAATGGTGGCCACGCGCTGCTGCTGGAGAACCGGGTGATCCGCGCCAAACAGCAGCGGCGCCACGGTATGACGGTAGCTGTTCAGCCCTTCCATCGGCAGGTACAACGACGCGCCGTGCGGCTGCGCGTTAAAGCGCGCTTCCGCTTCAGCGACCGATTTCAGCTGTGGAACAATACCATTTTCGTCATAAAACAGACCGATGCTGAGGTTTACTTTGTCGCTGCGCGGATCTTCTTTGAAACGTTCCATTAATGAAAGAATGGGGTCGCCCGCATAGGCGTCAACTTTTTGAAACACGCGATGGTTCTCCGGGTTTACAGAAGGCAGGAAATAACACAATAAACCGGATGGGAAGGAAGGTCGAGCGGTTGGTGAAAAGATTGCCGGATGGCGGCGTAAACGCCTTATCCGGCCTACGGACAATGCGCGATATAGACAGGATAAGCGTAAGCGCCATCCGGCACACGGACAATGCGCGATATAGACAGGATAAGCGCAAGCGCCATCCGGCACACGGACAATGCACGATATAGACAGGATAAGCGTAAGCGCCATCCTGCACACGGACAATGCGCGATATAGACAGGATAAGCGTAAGCGCCATCCTGCACACGGACAATGCACGATGTAGGCCGGATAAGCGCAAGCGCCATCCGGCACGCTACAGGCTTAATCGATATACTTCATCGCCACCCGCGAGGTCAGGCGCGTAATAAGTTCGTAAGCACTCACTTTCGTCATTTCCGCGATGCGTTCAACCGGCAGGCCTTCGCCCCACAGAATGACCGTATCACCGGTTTTGTCCTGTGCCTGCGGGCCTAAATCGACGCAGATCATGTCCATCGCCACGCGGCCAACAATCGGCACTTCGCGGCCATTCACCAGCACCGGCGTACCGGACGGCGCGGCACGCGGGTAGCCGTCACCGTAGCCCATCGCCACCACGCCCAGACGGGTATCGCGTTCACTGACCCAGGTGCCGCCATAGCCAACCGGCTCGCCCGCTTTATGTTCGCGCACGGCAATCAGGCTGGAGGTGAGCGACATCACCGGCTGCATGCCAAAATCCGGCCCCCACGGCTTCTGCTCCAGCGGCGATACGCCGTAGAGGATAATGCCGGGACGCGCCCAGTCGAAATGCGACTGCGGCCACAGCAGAATGCCACCCGATGCCGCGATAGAGCGCAGACCCGGTTTGCCTTCGGTAAAGGTGGTGAAAATATCCAGCTGCCGCTCGGTTGCGCCACAATCCGGCTCATCGGCGCGAGCAAAGTGGCTGACAATGTTCACCGGCTGGCGGACGTTTTTACAGGCGCTCAGGCGCTGATAGAAGACTTCCGCCTCTTCCGGGCGCACGCCCAGGCGGTGCATACCGGTATCGAGCTTCATCCAGACCGTCACCGGCTCGCTCAACGCGGTGGTTTCCAGCGCTTCAAGCTGTTCGATGTTATGCACGGCGGTATGCAGGTGCTGCTCGGCAATCGTCGGCAGATCGGTCGCGTTGAAGAAGCCTTCCAGCAGCAGGATCGGCTGAGTAATGCCGCCCTCACGCAGGCGCAGGGCCTCTTCAAGACGGGCAACGCCAAAAGCATCGGCGTCGGGGAGCGTTCGCGCGGTCTCGAGGAGGCCGTGTCCGTAAGCGTTCGCTTTCACCACCGCAACCAGCTTGCTGGCAGG
>ERZ1026892.607-NODE-607-length-16500-cov-5.667619_pt1 | contig 16500 bp, 11 predicted proteins | sample MGYA00380176_ERZ1026892 | MGnify/ENA primary metagenome ERZ1026892 (study PRJEB33269, sample SAMEA4719812) | human gut metagenome | biome: human-associated habitat; feature: organic feature; material: feces | place: Cameroon | collected 2013-10 ... | reverse complement strand
GTCAGCAACCGCAAACCGCACCCTGCTGCTGCAGGTGAGCGACGATCTACATAAATATGATGCCGTTCCGGCAGACAAAGACGCCGCTAAAGCCCACCACCTGTCGGTCCTGAAGGACGATGCAAATATTCTGGATAGCTATTTTCGCGAAGGAGAGCCATTACGTCTCAGTCTGGGCTTATATCCCGGCGAACGGCTACGCCAGCCGGTATGGCGGGTTATTCGCGATTACCGTCCACCTGAGAAAAAAAGGGATGTAGCAGACGCATTACCGGTACAGAGCGTGCGTCTCGACAGCATGGCGTTGTTTGACGTCGGACAGGCCCATCTGAAAGACGGCTCGACAAAAGTGCTGATTAACGCGCTGGTAAATATCAGGGCAAGGCCGGGCTGGCTGATTGTGGTCACCGGATATACCGATACCACCGGCAATAAAAAAGCCAATCAGCAATTGTCGCTGCGACGCGCGGAAGCCGTGCGCGACTGGATGCTACAGACCAGCGACATTCCGGCCACCTGTTTTGCCGTACAGGGGCTGGGCGAAAGCCATCCTGCGGCAACTAACGACACGCCGGAAGGCAGGGCCGCTAACCGGCGCGTCGAAATCAGTCTGGCACCCCGCACTGACGCCTGTCAGGACGTGAAACAGAACATGCTGCCAGAACCGGCGTTATCTCAGTTAAATCCACAAGGAGTTTCTGCCCGCTAAGCGTGGCTGGCAGGAAGCCTTCTGCTTTTTTGGCACGGGTTCGATATGCGGCTCGCTGAATATCGGTGGTACCGGTACCGAGCAACCGCTATTCACAATTTAGCCTGATGTAAACCTGATGGGCACGAGGTCATGGCTATGGGCGGTAGCGTGCCTGAACAGGGCTCCGCAAGAGGAACTTCTGTGGAATTTGTTACGAAATAAGGAAGCCCACGATGGATGCACAGAACTTCGACCACTCACACCACGCGTTAAAAATCCGCGGCCTGAGCAGCGGCGTGGACGTACTGTCCTTTGAAGGCAAGGAGCAATTAAGCGCCCCGTTCCGCTATGACATTCAGTTTACCAGCAGCGATAAGTCTATTGCGCCGGAGTCGGTATTGATGCAGGACGGGGCATTCAGCCTGACCGCCCCGCCGGTGCAGGGGATACCGACGCAGACTCCCCTGCGTACCTTGTACGGGGTGATCACCGGATTTAAGCAATTGTCTTCCTCACGGGACGAGGCGCGGTATGAGGTGCGGCTGGAGCCCCGTCTGGCGCTACTGTCCCCCAGTCATCAGAACGCGATTTATCAGAACCAGACGGTGCCGCAAATCGTGGAGAAAATACTCCGCGAGCGGCATGAGATGCGCGGTCAGGACTTTGTGTTTAACCTGAAAAGCGACTACCCGTCACGCGAGCAGGTCATGCAGTACGACGAAGACGATCTGACATTCATCTCACGGTTGCTGTCGGAGGTGGGTATCTGGTTCCGGTTCAGTACCGACGCCCGACTGAAAATCGGGGTTATCGAGTTTTACGACGACCAGAGTGGCTATGAGCGCGGCCTGACGCTGCCGCTGCGTCACCCTTCGGGGATGAGCGACAGCGGAACCGAAGCAGTGTGGGGTCTGAACACGGCCTACAGCGTGGTATCGAGGTCCGTCACGACGCGGGATTACAACTACCGTGAAGCGATGGCGGAGATGACAACAGGCCAGTTTGACGTAACAGGCGGGGATAACACCACCTACGGTGAAGCCTATCATTACGCTGACAATTTTCTGAAAACGGGTGACAAAGCGACGCCGGAGAGTGGTGCATTCTATGCGCGTATCCGCCACGAACGCTACCTGAACGGACGCGCCATCCTGAAAGGACAGAGCACCAGTTCTCTGCTGATGCCGGGACTGGAGATAAAGGTCGAGGGTAATGATGCGCCAGAGGTATTCCGCAAGGGCATTCTGATAACCGGGATTACCGCCAGCGCAGCACGAGACCGCAGTTACGAACTGACATTCACCGCCATCCCCTATTCCGAACGCTACGGCTACCGCCCTCCTCTCATCCGCAGGCCTGTGATGGCAGGGACACTCCCGGCGCGGGTGACCAGCACCACGGCAAATGATATCTACGCTCATATCGACAAAGACGGGCGCTATCGAGTGAACCTGGACTTTGACCGGGATACGTGGAAGCCGGGTTTCGAGAGCCTGTGGGTACGGCAGTCACGCCCCTATGCGGGAGATACTTACGGTCTGCACCTGCCGCTGCTGGCGGGAACCGAGGTTAGCATCGCGTTTGAGGATGGCAACCCGGACAGGCCATATATCGCCGGGGTGAAACACGACTCGGCGCACACCGACCATGTGACCATCCAGAACTATAAGCGCAACGTGCTGCGCACCCCGGCGAATAACAAAATCCGGCTGGACGATGAGCGGGGTAAGGAGCACATCAAGGTCAGCACAGAGTACGGCGGAAAGAGCCAGCTGAACCTGGGACATCTGGTGGATGCTGGGAAGCAGCAGCGCGGTGAGGGTTTCGAACTGCGCACCGATATGTGGGGTGCGATAAGAGCGAAAAAAGGTGTCTTTATCAGCGCCGATGCGCAGGAAAAGGCGCAGGGGCAGGCGCTGATGATGGATGAAGCGTTAAGCCAGCTCCAGGAAGCGCTGTCTTTAGTGGAAGCACTGCATAGCGCCGCTGAAGTGGCAAAATCAGAACTGGCGGATTTACAGACACAAAAAACGCTATTGTCAGAAACGCTGACCGAGCTGAAAAAATCAGCGCTACTGTTTTCTGCTCCCGCGGGGATTGCACAGGTTACGCCCAAAAGCCTGCAATTATCCTCAGGGGAAAACCTGATTAGCACCAGTGGGAAAAATACGGATTTCAGCGTATTTAAAAAATTCACTGTAGCGGCGGGAGAAGCAGTCAGTCTGTTTGCTCAAAAGCTTGGTATTAAAATTTTCGCCAGCAAAGGCAAAGTGGAGATTCAGGCACAAAGCGATGAAATGCTCCTGGATGCATGTAAAGATCTGCGCATAAGCAGTAGCGACGGAAAAATTCTTATTAGCGCAAAAAATGAAATCATCCTAACCAGTGGTGGTGGATATATTCGAATTGGAGGTGGCACGGTGGAATGTGCCGCACCAGATAAAATTATAGAGCGTGGAGCGGTTTGGCAAAAATTCAGTGGTCAGAGTATCAGTCAGGCCATGCAGGAATGGGATTCCACTGATTTTGCCATCACCCCTGAGATCCTCTGGAAGCAAACCCGCAAACCGGCAAAGAATCAAAAGGTACGCGTTACCCGCGGCGATGGCACTACCGTTGAAATGACGACTGACGATCAAGGGAAACTACCTGTGCAGAGCGGGCTTTTTGTTGAATCAATAAAAATTGATCTCTTAGATAATCAGGAAGATTAAGGATATTCGGAGGGAATATATGTCTACGACGATGCATATGGATCGTGCCGATAAAAACAAAGTTGGCACCGCGGAGATTGAGGACCTGCGGGTAATTCCGGTTATTTTTCTGCCAGGAATAATGGGAACGAATCTTAAAGTAAAGCCCAAAGATGATGGTGAAGATTCGATAGCCGTGTGGCGGTATGATAGCAAAACCTCACTGCTGGGCTGGACGCTTCCTTCATCAGGACCAAAAGAGAGAAAACGGCTACTACATCCTGACCGGGTGAAGATTGACAACAGAGGGCTTATTCCCATGTCGCCAGATGTACAGAAATATATTGATCTGGTAATAGCCACGCAATACCCCAGTAATATCGCTGATAAAGAAGAAATGGAGCGATTTACAAAAGCTTTACTAAAGGCTGAGGAAGAAGATCATCCAGAAAAAAAACTCTTTGGCTCACGACGCGATCGGGGTTGGGGCGAGGTAGCCGCCCCAAGCTACGGCGCTTTTCTTGATGCGCTACAGACTGCACTGTACCGGGATAAGCCAACGAAAAAAGACAATACGCTGAGTGCGATTTATCAAAAATTAGTTGATGAACCACTGGGGCTGGAATTTGGCGTGGATTCCCTGGATGAAACATACCTTGAAGTCATGAAACTGTATCAGTTTCCAGTACATGTCGTGGGCTACAACTGGCTGGGCTCCAATATACTGTCGGCAAAAAGACTTGGCGAAGAAGTCGATAGGATTATTGACAAGTATCAAACTCAGGGCATGAAGTGCAGCAAAGTCATTCTGGTGACCCATTCTATGGGAGGACTAGTGGCACGATATTATTCCGAATGTCTGGAGGGCAGAGATAAGATTTACGGTATTGTTCACGGTGTGATGCCGTCTGTTGGCGCGGCGGCGACCTATACCCGCATGAAGCGCGGTACTGAAAATACAGAGTCCGGTTTGGCTGGCGCTGTAGGATATCTCACCAGCCATATCCTTGGCCGCAACGCAGCAGAGATGGTGGCGATTGGCTCTCAGTCTTCCGGCGCGCTGGAGTTACTCCCTGCCAACGATTATGGTGACGACTGGCTTAAGATCGTTGACCGTGACGGTAGTACATTAACGCTGCCCCGAGATCTCCCGGTTGGAGAAGACGATAAGAAAGAAAACTGTCTTTATAATGGGCTTTATCTGAACCGAGACAAATGGTGGAAGCTAATGGATGAAAATCTGTTGAATCCGTTTAATACCACATTGAATAAAGAACAGATAGAGTCAGATTGGCAGAAGTATAAAAAACTAATTGATCGAGATGTCAAAGCACTCCATAAACAATTATTAGATAAATATCATCTCCAGACCTACTTATTTTATGGAAAATCAAAAGGGGGGGAATTACCCGCAGCGTATCGGACTCAGGAGACGGCGGTCTGGAGCGGGGCGCTGGCAAGCGGTCAAATAGGTCAGACGCCGCCAGCACCAAAAATGAATGACGAACGCCTTTATTTAAGTGAAATCGGTGCCGATAGAACGGTGATGGATGAGCTTTCGCCGGAAGAGCAGGCATGGACATTCAAAGGCGATAACAACGTAGTATATGGCTGGGTAGGACAACGTTTTACACTACGGGATGCCTGTGAAAATGGCGACGGTACGGTGCCTTTGCGCGCCGGTCAAATCGTTCATAAGAATATTCGGGAGCGTCTGGCAGTACAGGTTCTCCATGAAGCCGCTTACCGGGATACTCTCAGTCAAGCTTTTGTCTTACGCTCTATTATAAAAATTGCCCAGCAGGTCAATAATGATAAAGAAATGGTTTTTGCTTAATGGCCCACATCGCCTGAGAAACGGCCTGCTGCTGGCGACGGTGATATTTATCACGGGATGGCTGGCATTCAAACCCGGCGCGTATCAGTATTCATTAAATGACAGGGAGAAAGTGATGGTCACCTCATTATTGCAGCACCCCGAAACGCGGTACTTTGGTTTTTATTCTGTGGCGCTTCCGGCTGAATTTACGCCAGCCGGGATGGTGATGTTTATACAGGGATCAGAGATGACCACCGTGGAAACAAAACGGCAATACTATCCTCCGTTCCGGCAGTTTCTGACGCGCTATGAAGAAAAGCTCAGGAATACGTCCGTCGTCGATCCGCAGGATGCGCCTTATCTGAAGGAGGTGTACCAACTGGAACCTCCATTGAAAGGCACTATTTTTGAACGAAATGAAGAGTTTTTTACTCCGGATTTTGCACGAATGTTAGATGCGTGGAAATGGACAGAAGGCGTTACATTTTCAGTAAAAGTGAAGGCCAATGATGGTCGTTCGGTACGCTATGATGGTGAACGCTATATGGCAAAATATAGCTTTGGATATGATGTCCCGCAGAAAAAATCACAATTACTGGCTATTCTGTCAGGGTTGCAACCCCGTCAGGATAATCAGCGCCCCTCAGGCAATCAGTTAGCTATTCAGTATGGGCAGGTTGATGCCTCACTGCTCGGGCAGTATGAAACTTCCATAAACTATCAAAACAGCAAAGAAGTCACTATCACATTAAAGACAGATAACCATAGTTATACCGGCACCCCGTTGCTGGATAAGGACGCCCGGGTGGTGGAAACAGAATACGGAGAAACCCTGTACAAAGGCAAACGTAAGGTCAACGGCCTTGAGATTTCAGAATGGTGGACGAAACAGACTGATAGTTATTATGCAAAACCAGCCATAATTTATAATTTTGAACTGGTTATCCATCAAGATAAGAAAGAAGGGAATAAGCTACTGGAGTTGTCGATGGATTACACCGTTGACCTGTTGCACGCGGATAACGCATTAACCGAGAACGAACTGGTAGCGCTGTGGGAGAATATAACCGAAACAATTAAATATCACCCCACCCGGTGGTGAAAACAGATTATCATACAGCGCCTGATTAACGATAACATTTCAGCTATTTTTTGGCTTTACACGCCATAATAATGATTTCCCGGCAGGTCAATTATGATAAAGAAATGGTTTTTGCTTAATGGCCCACATCGCCTGAGAAACGGCCTGCTGCTGGCGACGGTGATATTTATCACGGGATGGCTGGCATTCAAACCCGGCGCGTATCAGTATTCATTAAATGACAGGGAGAAAGTGATGGTCACCTCATTATTGCAGCACCCCGAAACGCGGTACTTTGGTTTTTATTCTGTGGCGCTTCCGGCTGAATTTACGCCAGCCGGGATGGTGATGTTTATCCAGGGTTCAGAGATGACCACGGTGGAAACAAAACGGCAATATTACCCTCCGTTCCGGCAGTTTCTGACGCGCTATGAAGAAAAGCTCAGGAATACGTACGTCGTCGATCCGCAGGATGCCCCTTATCTGAAGGAGGTATATCAACTGGAATCACCACAAAAAGGCACAATTTTTGAACGCAATGAAGAATATTTTACTCCGGACTTTGCAAGAGTGTTGGATGCACTGAAATGGGAGGATGGTGTTACATTCTCAATCAAAATGAAGGTCACAGACAGGCGAGCGAGTCGTTATGATGAGGATCGCAAGGGCTCGCCGGGAATCTATGGATATGATGTCCCGCAAAAAAAAGCACAATTACTGGCTATTCTGTCAGGGTTGCAACCCCGTCAGGATAATCAGCGCCCCTCAGGCAATCAGTTAGCTATTCAGTATGGGCAGGTTGATGCCTCACTGCTCGGAGAGTATGAAACCTCCGTAAGCTATAAAAACGGTAAAAAAGTGTTCGTTGCACTAAAAACAGACAACGACAGTTATATCGGTACACCGCTGCTGGATAAAGACGCCCGGGTGGTGGAAACAGAACACGGAAAAACCCTGTACAAAGGCAAACGTAAGGTCAACGGCCTTGAGATTTCAGAGTGGTGGATTAAAAAACTTGTAGTTAATGACGCAGACCCATCGCTAAGTTATATTTTTTATCTAACTATCCATGAAAATAAAATTAATGGCAGCAAACCACTTGATCTGAAAATGTCTTACCGAATTGATTTCCTAAACCCTGGAGATGTATTAACCGAGAACGAACTGGTAGCGCTGTGGGAAAATATAACCGAAACAATTAAATATCACCCCAGCCAGTGGCAATGACAATAACATGCTTAGCAAGCGTCTGTTTTTTTTGAAAATTAAAATACATCAGCGCAATATTACAATACTGTCTACCACAGTAATGAACACGTTGAATATTATAGCCATATCTTCACACCCAGCCCTTTTATAACGCATTATAATTTCTTTTACCAACCGCTCAACAGGATAGAAAATATGTCAGGACTTGTTTGTTTAGGTGATGCTACTACTCATGGAGGTAAGGTCATAACCGCATCTTCAACCATGTTTATTAACGGCGTACAGGTTGCATTGGTAGGAGATTTAGTTTCCTGTCCTAAACACGGGGTTAATCCTATACAGGAAGGTGATTCGACAGCGATGGAACAAGGTAAAAACATCGTCGTGAATAATTGCCAGTGCGCATGTGGATGCCGTGTCATAAGCTCCCAATCGGAAAACAGTATAGAGTCATAATATGGGATGGATGATACCAGTAGTACCGGAAAGAAGCCCTCTTCCTAAACCAAATTACAGACGTTGGATTATATTGTTAATTCCCATGTTAACCATAGGTGGACTGTGCGGGCTATTTGCCTTTAATCTTGTCACATATGGTGACGTATTGATATATGGCATATTACCAGCATTATTCCTCTGGTTATGCATCATGGGCGTTGTGATTAATAAATATGAACAATCCGTTGCCTCCTGCCTGGCGTGGAACACTGAAAAAGAGCAAATAAAAGAACACTGGCGGAAATGGAGTCAAAAACAATTAGCAGTAGTTGGCAATATTATTTACACTCCAGATGGCGAAGGAATAGATTCATTACTGGGACCACTTAAGGATATTCCTGCATATCCACAAAAAGCGAGACCTCTCTCTTTTCCATTGCGCAACACTCTCACTGCAATAACGAGTAACACCCATCAAAACCTGGAGCATCAGTATCCAGGTTATCGCAACCATTTGCAGACAATTTATATATTACAGTCTAAAAACAAAGAGTGTAAAACAATAGAGCAAGCGGTTCTCTCGCAGTGGGATCTGGTTCCAGAGACAGTCAACTCCATTGAATGCATTGAGTCATTCTATGATAATGAAAATTTCGACGGTTTGGTTTTAGTCATTTGCCTACAACGCTGGTCAGGAGATGCCTCTGGCAAACACAGTGAATTAGTTTCTGGTCAGTTAATTTCTTCTTGTTCATTTGCAAAACGACATGCCATCCCCGTTATCGCTGGTATAGGTCGAACCATGACATTAGAACCCGAGGGGCTGAAATCGAATTTAAATACACTAGTTGAATACAATCAATTAAATAAAAACAAGTTACAACACATCTGGGTTTCTAATATTAACAATGAACTAATAGAAAACATTATGCAGTATGCTAACCAATACGAATGGAAACTGCCAAGGAGACAGCCGTTGCACATGATTGACCATTCTTTTGGCCCAGGAAGTGAGTTAGCATTTCCATTATCCCTGGCGATATTAACTGAAGCCACCAGGAAAACGAGCAAAGAACAGTTGGTTATTTGTCAAAAATCACAAAAAATTGAAACAAAGTGGCTTTGCTTAATTACACCAGGCCACTATTTTGAGCGTGAGGAAAAATAATGCATACTGCGCGCTATGGTTTCTGGGGCTATCTTCTTCTTATTATAGGGCTGGCAGGAATTTGTGCCTTATTGATTTTCATTAATCAGGATTTGTTGGCAAGGAGAGGAGTATCCGCCCAACAGGCGTGGTCACTATGGGGAGGGATATTTGCAATCCTGTTATTCGGACTGGTGTGTTCACCATTCTGGTGGCTCAGGAAACAAAAGAAAGAGCAGACGATTTATCGGCCTGAAGTGCCGGCCAAAAATGAAAAGCGACTATCTGATGATTTTTACATCCTTCTTAAATCAAAACTTCGGTCCCGCTATGGCCTGCTCTGGCGACATAAAGTCCGCCTGCTATTGGTGATGGGTGAATCGACGCAGGTGGAAGCGATTGCACCAGGATTAACGGCGCAGCGCTGGCAGGAAGGCGAGTACACAGTGTTAATATACGGAGGCTCCGCGTCGGCAGCCCCGGATACGACACTTTTGACATCCCTGAAAAGACTGCGCCATTTCCGTCCGCTGGACGGCATTATCTGGCCGCTGACGGAAAAACAATGTTGCCAGACGGCGCAACTGGATAAAGGTTGGCGTGAGCTGGCTACCTGCGGAAAATTGCTCGGTTTTCAGGCCCCGTTATATCTGTGGCAAGTTTGTGATGACGGTGGTTATCAGGCTGGGCGTACGCTACAAAGCGTCGGTTGCCTGTTGCCTGAACGCTGCGTGCCGGAACAACTGGCGTCGCTGCTGGAAGCGCGGACACTGCAGTTGACCGCACAGGGAGTACAGCAGTTACTGAATAACGACCACCACGATTTCCTGTTACGGCTTGCCCATCAGCTCGCTGAAGGCGGTATTGTTAAATGGAAGACGGCGCTAAAACCGCCCCTTGCCGGTGGCGCGTTTTCTTGCCTGCAACTGCGTGGTCTGATGTTCAGCCCTCCGCTTACCCCCGCGCCAGAGGCCGCGATCCACGCATGGTTGCCATCGCCGGTATGGTTGGGCGTGACTGGCGATAATGCGCGGGGGCGCAGAGTGGGTTTTCCGTGGTGGCGCACTATGTTAGCGATCTGCGCCTGTGTGCTGGCGGTATGGGTGGCCGGAATGATGACCTCCTTTTTCGCCAACCGTGCCCTGATTCAGGAAACCGGGATACAGGCGACGCGGGCGCGTGATATCCGCCTGCCGCTTTCAGAACAACTGGCCGCACTGCATACCTTACAGAGCCAACTCGAGCGTCTGCAGTACCGTATTCGCCACGGTGCGCCGTGGTATCAGCGTTTCGGTCTTGAACGTAACGCGCATCTGCTCAGCGCCGCCTTTCCTGGTTATGCCCAGGCAGCAAACCGGCTGGTGCGCGATGTCGCAGCCGCGTATCTGCAGCAACAATTGAACGCCTTTGTCGCCCTGCCGCCGAACAGTCCGCAACGCACCGCAACGGGAGAACAGCGTTATAAACAGCTTAAGGCGCTGCTGATGATGTCCCGCCCGGAAAAATCTGACGCCGCCTTTTTCAGCACCACGCTGATGGCAGAGCATCTGCGCTATGCAGCTGTACCGGAAGGTACCCGGCAAAGCGTGCTGCCATCGCTGCTGACCTTCTGGATGGCTAATCTGCCGGAGCATCCACAGTGGAAAATCGCCCCGCAGCCGGAACTGACCGGCGCGGTACGCAAAATACTGCTGCGCCAGATTGGGGCTCGCAATGCGGAAAACACTCTCTATCAGAACGTCCTGAAACAGGTCTCCCGTAACTACGCCGATATCACGCTGGCAGACATGACCGGCGACACGCTGGCAGACCCGCTTTTCAGTACCGAACAGACCGTACCGGGAATGTTTACCCGTCAGGCATGGGAAGGACACGTAAAAGAGGCAATAGAACAGGTGGTCACCGCCCGGCGCGAGGAAATCGACTGGGTGCTCAGTGACCGTCGGCAGGACGCATCCGCCGATATCTCGCCTGAGGTGCTGCGCGCTCGCCTGACCACACGCTACTTCACCGATTTCGCCGGTAGCTGGCAGACCTTCCTCAACAGTATTCGCTGGAAAAAAGAGGACTCGCTTTCCGGCGTGCTGGACCAGTTGACGCTGATGGCTGATGCCCGCCAGTCGCCGCTGATTGCGCTCACGGATACCGTGGCATGGCAGGCGGCAACCGGAAGGGAAAGCGCAGGCCTGTCGGATTCATTGGTAAAGTCGGCAAAAGCACTGTTTAACGGCAAGGAAAATACGTCGCATGCCGTTCGAAAAGATGAAACACCGGTGGGACCAATGGACAAAACGTTTGCCCCGCTGCTGCGACTGACCGGGGATACAACCGGAGGGCGGGGTGATACTCAGCTCAGCCTGCAAACCTGGCTGACCCGCGTCACCCGTGTGCGCCTCAAACTGCAACAGGTGATTAACGCCCCCGACCCGCAGGAGATGACCCAGCAGCTGGCGCAGACCGTATTTCAGGGGAAAACGGTCGATCTTACCGATACCCGCGATTATGGCCGTCTGATAGCCGCCAGTCTGGGTGAAGAATGGAGTGGTTTTGGCCAGTCGTTGTTTGTTAGCCCGGTGGAGCAGGCATGGCGACAGGTGCTGACGCCCGCAGCGGATAGCCTTAACCGGCAGTGGCAGCGCGCTATTGTCAACCTCTGGGAGCAGGATTTTGCCGGGCGCTACCCGTTCAAAGACACAGCGAATGACGCCTCACTTCCCCTGCTGGCGCAGTACCTGCGTGACGACGGGCGGATAAATCAGTTTATTGCCACCAACCTCACCGGAATGTTGAAACGCGAAGGCCGGTACTGGGTGGCTGACACCATGAACACGCAGGGACTGGCGATCAACCCGGCGTTTTTACGCGCCCTGAATCGCCTGCGCGATGTGGCCGACACAGCCTTTGCCAGCGGCGATGCCGGGGTACATTTTGAACTGATGGCAAAACCGGCACGTGACGTGATGAAAACGCATCTGGTGATTGACGGCCAGCAACTGGAATATTTCAACCAGAAAGAACGCTGGCAGCGTTTCAGCTGGCCGCATGAGCAGTGGCAGCCCGGCGCATCGCTGAGCTGGACCAGTACGCAGAATATGGAACGTATTCTGGCCGACTTCCGGGGAAGCTGGAGTTTTATTCGTCTGCTGGAACAGGCGCAGGTCACACAGCTGGACAGCAGCAGCTTTAAGCTGCAGTGGCAAGCGCCGGACGGTCTGCCGCTGCATTACCTGATGCGCGTCGAGCAGGGCAAAGGCCCGTTGGCGCTTCTGACGCTGAAAAACTTCCGCCTGCCAGGGCAGGTATTCCTGACAGAGAAAGGGGCGGCGGACAGGAGGGAATATGGAGAGGATGAGTGACTGACTGCAACTGTAAACCCGCTGGCGGGTAAAGGCCCCTGCAACCAGAAGCCGCCATATGCCTGACAGGAAAAGCCTCCACGACAGGCCATTATCATCACCGGCTATTAAGGAAATGCTCATTATGGATGATTTAACCCAACGCTATTACGAAGCCGAAATGCGCTACCTGCGTGAAGCGGGTAAAGAGTTTGCGCAAGCGTATCCTGATCGCGCCGCTATGCTCAATCTCGATAAGCCCGGCGCGCGCGACCCTTACGTCGAACGTCTCTTCGAAGGTTTCGCCTTCCTGATGGGCCGCCTGCGGGAAAAACTGGATGACGATCTACCTGAACTGACTGAGGGGCTGGTGAGCCTCCTGTGGCCTCATTATCTGCGTACAATCCCGTCGCTGTCGGTGGTGGAACTGTTAACCGATCATCGGCAAATGAAGCAGAGCGAAACACTGAGGGATTTTCAGGTGCTCTCGAGGCCCGTCGGCGAACACCGGACACGTTGCTGCTACAGCGCCACGCGGGATATCACCCTGCTTCCGCTGGCTTTACCAGAGGTGTCGTTACAGTACGAACAGGATGGACGCTCGGTTATCCGTCTGCGCTTTGAGTGCAGCCCGCTGGCTGGCGACGGGTCACAGATTGATTTATCGAGACTGCCGCTCTATCTCAATGCGGACAGTCCGCTGGCTTGTGCATTACACCGGGCGCTGACGCTGGGGGTGCAGCAAATCTGGTTTCGCCTGCCGGGGGAGGAACGTCGGACACTGGACGGTTATTTTTCCCCGATGGGGTTCGGTAAGGACGATCCGCTCTGGCCAAAAGGCGAATCGGCCTTCAGCGGCTACCAACTACTACTGGAGTATTTCACCTTCCGCGAGAAGTTTATGTTTGTCGCCCTCAACGGGCTGGAGAATGTGGTCTGGCCGGCAGGAATGAGTGGATTCGAAATTGACGTGGTGCTCGCGGAAAGCTGGTCTCACGATCTGCCGTTCAGCACCGAAAATATCCGCCTGCACTGCGTACCGGTGATCAACCTGTTCCCCCTGGAAGCCGATCCACTGCATCTTTCTCCGCTGGAAAATGAATACTTGCTGCGCCCCATGCGTATTCAGGACGGGCATACGGAAATTTACTCCGTCGATAATATTATTTCTTCGCGACACACCGGCAGTCAGGCATATGTGCCCTTTTCCAGTTTTCGCCACCGGGGCGGGATGTTGCGTCACGATTCGCCGGAACGTTATTACCATACGCGGGTAAAACGCGGCCCTTCCGGTTTGCATGATACCTGGCTGATCCTTGGGGGCGACGCATTCGATATCGACCGCCTGCTGGAAGACGAAACCCTGTCCCTGAGTCTGACCGGCACCAACGGTCAGCTTCCGCGTAAAGCGCTGCAGAGCACGGTGCTGGACACCCCCGTCTACGCCACGCAGCATACACTGCGGGTGCGCAACCTGTGCGCGCCGACGCAGCCCTGTTATCCCCCGGCGCGTGACCGTTTCCACTGGCGGGGTCTCAGCCACTTAGGCTCCAACTTCCTGTCAATGATGGACAACGCCGAAATCTTGCGCGGCACGCTGGCGCTGTACGACTGGACGGAAAGCGAAATGAATCGACGCCGTCTGGAGGCAATCGTTGACGTTCAGCATCACCTGATTCAGCGTTTTGAAAAAGGTTTTCTACTGCGCGGCGTGGATATTCAGGTCACGCTGGACAGCAACGGTTTCGCCGGCGAAGGCGATATCACCCTGTTTGGCGAACTGCTGCACCGCTTTTTCGCCCTGTATGCCGACATCCACTTATTTACTCAGTTGACGCTGATTCTGCAACCTACAGGAAAATGTTTGCAATGGACAGAACACCACAGCCAGCGCGTACCGGGCTGACGGAAAGACTTGCTCCGGACATTAACCGAATTAACTTTTACCGTTTCTGCCAGCTTCTTGAACAAAGCCAACCACAGACGCCACCGCTGGGGAGCACAACCAATCCGGCAGACGATCCCGTCCGTTTTCGTCCACATCCGGGGATGGGGTTCCCGGTCAGCGAACTAAAAAGCGTCGAACAAGATTTGGATCATCCTGACGCGCCACCCACGGTGCGCACCACGTTTCTGGGGCTGTACGGTGTGGATTCACCGCTGCCGACAGCTTATCTCGACTACATCGCGCAGCGCCGGGACGGCCATGAAGCGATGATGGCGTTTCTGGACATTTTTAACCATCGCTTTATCACTCAGTACTATCGTATCTGGCGCAAATATAATTACCCTACGTCGTTTGAACCGGGAGCCGTGGATAATATTTCCCGCTGCCTGCTGGGGTTGATTGGTCTGGGCATTCCCGGCAGCGAAAATCATATCGCCACGCCGGTCTCGCGTTTTCTTGCATTACTCAGCGTGATGCGTCTGCCGACGCGTACAGCAGAAGGCATAACGGCGCTGGTCAGATTACTGGCCCCCCAGACGAAAGCGACAGTTATCCCGCACGATCCACAACAGATTGTCCTGCCTGAACCTGCGGGTTTATCAAAAAGATCGCGTATTTGCCTGAAAACTCGGGCACTGCTGGGCAACACCGGCACTGATGTTAACAGCCAGTTACTGCTGAAGCTATATACCGAAGACGACGGAGAGGCACGCGGCTGGCTGCCGGGCGGGCAACTACATACCGACCTGCTGGTGCTGTTGCGTGTCTATCTAGGCTGGCGCTACCAGGCCCGCCTGCAACTGACTTTGCCCGTCAGTCTGCTGCCTCCGGTACAGTTGGGAAAACAGCGCGTTCAGGTAAGCCGAACGGGCGTGCTGCGGGCGTCTTTTGCTGCCCCAGTCGCTGGTACGGTCACGGTCAGTCTCGGGCGTTATCAGGGACTCATACCCACATCATCCACCCGCAACAGGGAGAGTGTTACTCATGTTTCTTACACCCTATAAACGACATGCTGTCAGCGTACTTGCCGCCGCGACGCTGCTGAGCGGCTGCGGTCTGACCCAGAGAGTGACTAACGGCACTAAAGAAGTAGCATCGGCGATTTTCTACAAGCAGATCAAAACGCTGCATCTCGATTTTGTATCGCGCAGCGCGCTGAATACAGATGCGCAAGACACACCGCTTTCCACGATGATCCATGTCTGGCAACTGAAAACACGTGAGCGTTTTGACGAGGCCAACTATGACACGTTGCTTATGCAGGAAGAAAAAACGCTGAAATCAGATGTACTGGCCAAACATACCGTCTGGATGAAGCCAGCGGGTGCGGTTTCCCTGAATGTCCCTCTGGATAAAGAGACCCAGTTTGTCGCCATCGTTGGTCAGTTTTATCACCCCGATGAACAAAGCAACAGTTGGCGATTGGTACTCAAAAGGGATGAACTGGAAGCTGACAGCCCCCGCACCATAGAGCTGATGAGAAGCGATCTCCGCCTGCTCCCCCTTCAGGATAAGTAACCGATGGCAGCATCTTCTTTATTTGAAATGCTGACTTTCAGCTTCAGTGGTGAGCTGCCGCTGGAGCAGGTCAGCGAGCGGGATCAGCTTATTCTCTCCGTTATGGACAACATGCAGCGCATCATCAACTGCCAGGCAGGAACGCTGGCGCATTTACCGGATTATGGTTTGCCGGACCTCAGCATGATTCATCAGGGAATGACCGCGGGTATTCATGGTTTGATACACCAGATAGAAAAGACGTTACTGCGCTACGAACCCCGCCTGAGCCAGTTGCGCGTGGAGTTGCAGCCGCAGCCCCGTCCGGGGCACCTTAATTATCTTATTTATGCCCAACTTCCCGATACCGGCTGGATACGCTTTGATGGTATATTTTCTGCGGAAGGCCGGATTGTGCTGCGTCATCTCAAACAGCAGGAGCGCATGTGACTTATGTCAGGTAGCGCACCTTCATTGAAGCTTGCAGATTGCGCCAGAAAAGTAACAAGGAAAATCAATTTATTGATTTTCGGCTGATAACCACAAAGGAGGAAAAACCACGCTTTTTCCTTTTTTGCCAGCAACCTGAAACACCCTCAAGGGTGTTTTTTTGTTTCTGCCACCGGCAAAACCTCTGCCGAA
>ERZ1026892.602-NODE-602-length-16555-cov-11.572970_pt1 | contig 16555 bp, 18 predicted proteins | sample MGYA00380176_ERZ1026892 | MGnify/ENA primary metagenome ERZ1026892 (study PRJEB33269, sample SAMEA4719812) | human gut metagenome | biome: human-associated habitat; feature: organic feature; material: feces | place: Cameroon | collected 2013-10 ... | reverse complement strand
TTCGGCTTCATTATGATTTGGGACCAGTACCTGCTGCCGCTGATTGTGGTGAACCAGGACAGCCTGAACACGATTCCGGTGATCCTCGGCACGCTGCGTACCGACGAGAGCATCACGCCGAACATTTTTATCGCGATTACGCTACTGGCGATGCTGCCAAGCATCATCGTTTATCTGGGTCTGCAAAAACATTTCAACCGCGGGATCATGTCCGGCGCGGTCAAAGGATAAGGAGCTACCAATGGGATCCGTTGTACTGAACAGCGTGCGTAAATCTTATGGCGATGCGCACGTGATTAAAGATGTGTCGCTGACTATCCCTGACGGTGAGTTCTGCGTGTTGGTGGGGCCGAGCGGCTGCGGTAAATCCACGCTGCTGCGCATGATTGCCGGACTGGAGGAGATTTCGGGCGGCGAAGTGCATATTAATGAGCGCAACGTTACCGAAGTGGAGCCGAAGCTGCGTGATATCGCGATGGTCTTCCAGAGCTATGCGCTCTATCCGCAGATGACGGTACGCGAAAATATGGGCTTTGCGCTAAAAATGGCGCGTCTGCCGAAAGCCGAAATTAAGCAAAAAGTGGATGACGCCGCGGCGCTGCTGGGGCTGGAACCGCTGCTGGAGCGCCTGCCGAAGGATCTCTCCGGCGGCCAGCGTCAGCGCGTGGCGATGGGGCGTGCGATTGTGCGTAAGCCGCAGGTGTTCCTGTTTGACGAACCGCTTTCCAACCTGGATGCCAAGCTGCGTACCCAGGTGCGCGGCGAGATTCGCGAACTGCATCGTCGCCTGAAAACGACCTCGGTATACGTCACCCACGATCAAATCGAGGCGATGACCATGGGGCAGATGATCGTCGTGCTGCGCGATGGGCGTATTGAGCAGGCGGGTACGCCGCTTGAGCTGTATGACCAGCCGGCTAACCTGTTCGTGGCGGGCTTTATCGGTTCGCCGGAAATTAATCAGCTGCCGGGCGAAGTCGTGATCAACGGCGCGACCACCAGTCTGCGTCTGAAGGATGGCTCGCTGCTGGCGTTACCCGCAGGGTTACAGGTGAAAAATGGTCAGCAGGTGGTGTACGCTATTCGCCCCGAACAGGTCAACGTGGTGAACGAAGCGCGGGATGACGCGCTGGCCGCGAAGGTCACGGCGGTAGAGAATACCGGGTCGGATATGCAGCTATTTTGCGATACCGGCGGCGGTGCCTTTACGTCGGTCTTTAAGCAGCGCCTGGCGGTGAAAGAGGGCGACAACATCTGGCTGCAGCCGAAGCTCTCCGGCGCGCATCTGTTCGATGCGCAAAGCGGCCAACGCATAGCGTGCCTGGAGGGCGAGTAAGGTGGCAATGAAGCTGTACACCCTGGATGAAAGTTGCCTGGAAAATGCGCGCGCGGGTTTGAAGCAGCCGTTCTCGCCGCTGCAACTGGCGCTGAGCAAACTGGTGGCGGAGGCCGATCAACTGCGGCGCGAGCAGCCAGAAAGCGTGGTGCATAAAAAGCTGCGTCCGGCGAGCGGCGATGCCCACGATTACTACAGTCTCGGCACCTACTGGTGGCCGAATCCACGGCGGCCCAATGGGCTGCCCTATATTCGTCGCGACGGGCATATCAACCCGCAGTGCGAAAACAACGACACCGATACTTCGCGCATTATCCGTATGTGCGAGCGCTGCCTGACGCTGGGGCTGGCGTGGTACTTCACCGGCCAGCGCCAGTATGCGCAGGCTGCCGCGCAACAGATTCGCTGTTGGTTCCTCGATGGCGATACGCGGATGAACCCGCACCTCAACTACGGCCAGGCGATTCCGGGAATTGTCTCCGGGCGCGGCACCGGGCTTATCGATACCCGCCTGCTGTGGATGGTGGTTGATACGATCGGGCTGATTAACGGCGCAAGCGTGCTGGATACTGACGATATCATCGGCCTGCACCAGTGGTTCCGTGATTTTAACCACTGGATGTACTACAGCGAAATTGGTCACTCTGAATACGTCTGGCACAACAACCACGGCACCTGGTACGACGCGCAGCGCACGGTGAATGCGCTGTTCTACGGCGATAAGGGGCTGGCGGCGCGCATTATTGAGCAGGGGATAACCCAGCGCATGGCGGCGCAAATTGACCAGGACGGCAAGCAGACGATGGAGCTGGAACGTACCATTCCGTTCCACTATTCGCTGTTTAATCTTGAGGCGCATCTGTTGCTTAACCGCTACGCCGAACACGTTGAGTTCGATCGCTGGAATACCATCCGTGACGGACGCGGGGTGAAGCAGGGAATTGACTATCTGGTGCCGTTTATCCGTGAACCCGATCTGTGGCCCTACAGTGACTTACAGGGCATCGTCTGGGATAGCGCGCTGCGGGTATTGCTGCAATCGATACGGGGTTATCCGAAGCAGGCGGCGAGCTATCGTGAAGCGCTGAAGTGCCTGCCGCAGGAGACGCTCCAGCTGAAAGAACAGCTGATGTGGTGCCCGGGACTGTAGGCCTGATAAGCGTCGCGCCATCAGGCCACTTGGCGGACGTTGCCGGATGGCGGCGTACCGCCTTATCCGGCCTACGGGAGCTTATACTGCAGCGATAATTTTAATCTCAACTTTATATTTCGGGTTCATCAGCTTAGCCTGCACCGTACAGCGCACCGGCGCATGGCCCGCCACGACCCAGGCATCCCACGCTTTGTTCATCGCCGCGAAATCATCCCCGTCGGCGAGGAAAATAGTGGCGTCGAGAATGCGTGACTTGTCGCTGCCTTGCTTTTCCAGCACCGCGTCAATCTGCGCCAGCGTGTTAGCCGTTTGCTCAAACGCGTCGGCATCCAGGTTTGCCGGCACGCCGGTGTAGTACAGCGTCTGGTTATGAATCACAACATCAGACCAGCGCGCTTCGGCGTCAATACGGACAATCGTCATTTTCCTTTCCTTTTTAACATCACGTAGATGCGCTAAGACTGCCACATTGTCGCCGCGACGTCACGGCTTAGGCTGGCATAACCTGGACTGGCCTGACATAATCACTGGGAATTTTTCCAGGGGGTAACGTGACGGACGATTTTGCAGCAGACGGCCAGCTTGCGCAGGCGATAACCGGCTTTAAACCGCGTGAACCGCAGCGTCAGATGGCGCACGCCGTCGCTCAGGCGATTGACGAAGGTCAGCCGCTGGTGGTTGAGGCCGGTACGGGTACCGGTAAAACATACGCCTACCTGGCTCCCGCGCTACGTTCGGGCAAAAAGGTGATTATCTCCACCGGTTCGAAGGCACTACAGGATCAGCTTTACAGCCGTGATTTACCCACCGTTTCGAAAGCGCTGGACTATACCGGCAAGCTGGCGCTGCTGAAAGGGCGCTCAAACTACCTGTGCCTGGAGCGTCTGGAACAGCAGGCGCTGGCGGGCGGCGATCTGCCGGTGAACACCCTGAGCGACGTCATTCTGCTGCGCAGTTGGGCGAACCAAACTGTTGATGGCGACATCAGCACCTGCGTGAGCGTTGCCGAGGATTCCCAGGCCTGGCCGCTGGTCACCAGCACCAACGATAACTGCCTGGGCAGCGACTGCCCGCAGTATCAGGAATGTTTTGTGGTGAAGGCGCGTAAAAAGGCGATGGACGCCGATGTCGTGGTGGTCAACCATCATCTGTTCCTTGCCGATATGGTGGTGAAAGAGAGCGGTTTTGGCGAGTTGATCCCCGAGGCCGACGTGATGATCTTCGATGAAGCCCATCAGCTACCGGATATCGCCAGCCAATATTTTGGTCAGTCGCTCTCCAGCCGCCAGCTGTTGGACCTGGCGAAAGATGTGGTGATTGCCTACCGTACCGAACTGAAAGATACCCAGCAGCTGCAAAAATGCGCCGATCGCCTGGCGCAGGCGACACAGGATTTTCGCCTGCAGGTCGGCGACCCTGGCTATCGCGGCAACCTTCGCGACCTGCTGGCCGACAGCGCCGTACAGCGCGCGCTGCTGCTGCTCGATGACGCGCTCGAACTGTGCTACGACGTGGCGAAACTCTCGCTGGGCCGTTCTGCGCTGCTCGACGCCGCCTTCGAGCGCGCCACGCTGTACCGTGCGCGTCTGAAACGCTTAAAAGAGATCAATAAGCCGGGCTACAGCTACTGGTATGAATGCAACTCGCGCCACTTTACGCTGGCGCTGACGCCGCTGACCGTGGCCGATAAATTTAAAGAGGTGATGGCGGCCAAACCGGGCAGCTGGGTTTTCACCTCGGCGACGCTGTCGGTCAATGACGATCTGCACCATTTCACCGAGCGCCTGGGCATTGAAGCGGCGCGCTCGCTGCTGTTACCCAGCCCGTTCGACTATGCCAGCCAGGCCCTGTTATGCGTGCCGCGCAATCTGCCGCTGCCGAATCAACCGGGTGCGGCGCGCCATCTGGCGGCGATGCTCAAACCGCTGATTGAGGCCAACGATGGCCGCTGCTTTATGCTCTGTACTTCGCACGCCATGATGCGCGATCTCGCCGAACAGTTCCGCGCAACGATGACGTTGCCGGTCTTGTTACAGGGGGAAACCAGCAAGGGCCAGCTTCTGCAACAGTTTGTTAGCGCCGGTAACGCGCTGCTGGTGGCGACCAGTAGCTTCTGGGAAGGGGTAGACGTGCGCGGTGATGCGCTCTCGCTGGTGATCATCGACAAACTGCCGTTCACCTCACCGGACGACCCGCTACTCAAAGCGCGGATGGAAGACTGCCGCCTGCGCGGCGGCGATCCGTTTGAAGAGGTCCAGCTTCCGGATGCGGTGATTACCCTCAAGCAGGGCGTCGGGCGTCTGATTCGCGACGTGGACGATCGCGGCGTGCTGGTGATTTGCGATAATCGCCTGGTGATGCGCCCCTATGGCGCGACCTTCCTTGCCAGCCTGCCGCCCGCGCCGCGCACCCGCGATATTCGACGAGCCGTACGTTTTCTGGCGCTGTCATCGACGCGGTAATGCGCCGCAAAGTGTGGTAAGATGCGCGCCATTTTGTTGATCCGTAACTGCGAGAGCGCGACTAACCATGCGAATTCTGGCTATTGATACCGCCACGGAAGCCTGCTCGGCTGCCTTGTGGAATGAAGGTAGCACCAGTGCCCATTTCGAGCTTTGTCCTCGGGAACACACCCAACGAATCCTGCCCATCGTGCAGGATATTCTTACTGAAAGCGGCGTAAGCCTCACCGATCTCGACGCGCTGGCGTTTGGCCGTGGGCCGGGCAGCTTTACCGGCGTGCGTATCGGTATTGGTATTGCGCAGGGGCTGGCGCTCGGCGCTGAGCTGCCGATGATTGGCGTGTCGACGCTGGCCACCATGGCGCAGGGCGCCTGGCGTAAGCAGGGCGCAACTCGCGTGCTGGCCGCCATCGACGCGCGCATGGGCGAGGTCTACTGGGCAGAGTACCAGCGTGACGAACAAGGTGTATGGCGCGGTGAAGAAACCGAAGCGGTGCTGAAGCCGGAAGCGGTACAGCAGCGTTTAGCTGAATTGAGCGGCGAATGGGCGACCGTTGGCACCGGCTGGGCGGCATGGCCGGAGATGGCGCAGGGCGCGAACGTGACCCTGAACGACGGCGGCGTGAGCCTGCCTGAGGCGGAAGACATGCTGCCAATCGCCTGCCAGCTGCTCGCGCAGGGGAAAACGGTGGCCGTTGAGAAAGCGGAGCCGGTTTATTTGCGCAATGAAGTGGCGTGGAAGAAACTTCCCGGTCGCGAATGACTCTAAGCAGATAAATAGTGAGTCCAGGAGCAGCATCATGGCAGGTCAAAAATACGTCGTTCGTGGCGCCATTGCAGGGCTTATCGCATTCGCGTTAAGCGGCTGCGTCAGCGTGCCGGATGCCATTCAGGGCAGTAGTCCAACGCCGCAGCAGGATCTGGTTCGGGTGATGGCGGCACCGCAGCTGTATGTCGGCCAGGAATCGCGCTTTGGCGGCACGGTTGTAGGTATTGAGAACCAGCAGGGCCACACCCGTCTGGAAATCGCTACCGTTCCGCTCGACAGCGGCGCGCGTCCGATCCTCGGCGAAGCCTCCCGTGGGCGTATCTATGCCGATGTTAACGGCTTCCTTGACCCGGTCGATTTCCGTGGCCAACTGGTGACGGTGGTCGGCCCGATTGTCGGCACCGTGGAAGGGAAAGTGGGTACCACGAAGTACAATTTCCTGCACGTTCAGGCCACCGGCTATAAACGCTGGCGCGTTACCCAGCAGGTGGTGATGCCACCGCAGCCTATCGATCCGTGGGTCTTTGGCCCGCACCCCTGGAATTACGGTTACGGCGGTTGGGGATGGTATAACCCCGGCCCTGCGGAAGTTCGGAACGTCGTAACTGAATAAGATCTGTGCAAAAGCAGACAAAAAAGAAACAGCGGCTAGTCCGCTGTTTCTTCGTTGTAATGGATATAAAAAAAATAAAGAGTGACGCGCTTCGCAACCTTAATTCTGATTAATTCTTAAACTGGTACGCTGAGTTAATATAATGTTAATGAAAGTTTATCATTTGGGGTTGCGATGACGACGAATACGTATTTTAGAGGTGATGCTTTGAAAAAGGTTTGGCTCAACCGTTATCCTGCTGATGTTCCGGCAGAGATCAATCCTGACCGTTATCAATCCCTGGTGGAACTGTTTGAACACGCGGCAACACGCTTTGCCGATCAGCCCGGCTTCGTCAATATGGGCGAAGTGATGACCTTCCGTAAGCTCGAGGAGCGCAGCCGCGCCTTTGCCGCTTACCTCCAGCAAGGGCTGGGGCTGAAGCAGGGCGATCGCGTCGCGCTGATGATGCCTAACCTGCTGCAATATCCGGTTGCCCTGTTCGGCATCCTGCGTGCCGGGATGATCGTGGTCAACGTCAACCCGCTGTACACCCCGCGCGAACTGGAACATCAATTGAACGACAGCGGCGCGCAGGCGATCGTGATTGTCTCCAACTTTGCCCACACGCTGGAAAAAGTGGTTGATAAAACCCAGGTTAAGCACGTGATTCTGACCCGCATGGGCGATCAGCTTTCGACCGCCAAAGGGACGCTGGTTAACTTTGTCGTCAAATACATCAAACGTCTGGTGCCGAAATACCATCTGCCGGATGCGATCTCCTTCCGTCGCGCGCTGCATAGCGGCTACCGCTTACAGTATGTGAAACCGGTGGTGAAGGCGGATGATGTGGCCTTCCTACAATATACCGGCGGTACGACCGGCGTGGCGAAAGGCGCGATGCTGACCCATCGCAATATGCTCGCCAACCTCGAACAGGTGAAAGCGACCTACGGGCCTCTGCTGCACGAAGGGAAAGAGGTGGTGATCACCGCGCTGCCGCTGTATCACATCTTTGCGCTGACCATGAACTGCCTGCTGTTTATCGAACTGGGGGGGCAGAATATTCTGATCACTAACCCGCGCGATATCCCGGGTCTGGTGAAGGAGCTGGCAAAATACCCGTTCACCGCCATGACCGGCGTGAATACGCTTTTCAATGCGCTGCTGAACAATAAAGAGTTCCAGCAGCTCGATTTCTCCACGCTGCATCTGTCGGCGGGTGGGGGAATGCCGGTGAACCATTCGGTGGCCGATCGCTGGGTGAAACTGACCGGGCAGTATCTGCTGGAGGGCTACGGCCTGACCGAATGTGCGCCGCTGGTGAGCGTCAACCCGCATGATATCGACTACCACAGTGGCAGCATTGGTCTGCCGGTGCCCTCGACTGAGGTAAAGCTGGTGGACGATGACGATAACGAAGTCGCCGTTGGCCAGCCGGGCGAGCTGTGCGTGAAGGGCCCGCAGGTGATGGAAGGTTACTGGCAGCGTCCGGACGCCACCGCTGAAATTATCAAAGACGGTTGGCTGCATACCGGCGATATTGCGGTGATGGACGAGGAAGGCTTCCTGCGCATCGTTGACCGCAAAAAAGATATGATTCTGGTGTCAGGTTTTAACGTCTACCCGAATGAAATTGAAGACGTAGTGATGCAGCACTCCGGCGTACTGGAAGTGGCCGCCGTCGGCGTACCGTCCGGCAATAGCGGTGAAGCCGTGAAGATCTTCGTCGTCAAAAAAGAGGAAAGCCTGACCGAAGAGTCGCTGATTACCTTCTGCCGCCGTCAGCTTACCGGATACAAAGTGCCAAAACTGGTTGAATTCCGTCAGGAATTACCGAAGTCCAACGTCGGGAAAATTTTAAGACGAGAATTACGTGACGAAGCCCGCGCCAAAGTGGACAATAAGGGATAAGTCACGAGTCATGATGCCTAACGCCAGCTCTGCTGGCGTTTTTTTTGGCACAAAATAAGAGAGTATGATTTGAACTATCAGATGATCGCTACCAATGACGCGCTTCGCAGCTTGTGCGATAGCGTTGGTCAGACAACTGCCGTCGCGCTGGACACCGAGTTTGTCCGCACCCGCACCTACTATCCGCAGCTGGGCCTGATTCAGCTTTTCGATGGAGAGCGTACGGCGCTGATCGATCCTCTGGATATCACCGACTGGTCACCGCTACAGGCGATTCTGCAGGACCGCAACATCACCAAGTTCCTGCACGCGGGCAGTGAAGATTTAGAAGTCTTTATGAACGTTTTCGGCGCCATGCCGCAGCCGCTGATCGACACGCAGGTGTTGGCTGCTTTCTGCGGTCGCCCGATGTCATGGGGCTTTGCCGCGATGGTCGCTGAATATTCGGGCGTGGAGCTGGATAAGAGCGAGTCGCGTACCGACTGGCTGGCGCGTCCGCTGACTTCGCGTCAGTGCGACTACGCGGCGGCGGACGTCTGGTATCTGTTGCCTATCGCCCACAAGCTGATGGCGGAAACCGAGCAGAAGGGGCGTCTGGCCTGGGCGCTGAATGAATGTCAACTGATGCAGCAGCGTCGTCAGGAAGTGACCGACCCGCGCGAAGCGTGGCGTGATATTACCAATGCCTGGCAACTGCGTACCCGCCAGCTGGCCTGCCTGCAACTGCTGGCCGACTGGCGTCTGCGCAAGGCGCGCGAGCGCGACCTGGCGGTGAATTTCGTGGTACGTGAAGAGCACCTGTGGAGCGTAGCGCGCTATATGCCGGGCAGCCTGGGAGAGCTGGATAGCCTGGGGCTATCGGGCAGCGAAATTCGTTTCCATGGCAAAACGTTGATTAGCCTGGTCGAGAAAGCGCAGGCATTGCCTGATGACGCGCTACCGGAGCCGCTGCTGAACCTGATGGATATGCCGGGCTATCGCAAAGCGTTTAAAGAGATTAAGGCGCTGGTGCAGGAAGTGGGGCAGGCGAACGACGTCAGCGCCGAGATGCTCGCCTCGCGTCGCCAGATTAACCAGCTGTTGAACTGGCACTGGCAGTTGAAGCCACGCAACACCGCACCGGAGATGATTTCCGGCTGGCGCGGCGAGCTGCTGTCCGGCGCGCTGGATAAGTTGCTGGCAGAGTATCCGCGTTAAATCCTGCCTGTAGGCCGGATAAGGCAACGTCGCCATCCGGCAATACAATCATTGTGCGAGGCGCTGCCTGATGGCGCTTTGCTTATCAGACCTACACGCGGTTTCCGGACACAAAAAAAGCGCTATCACTAGCGCCTTTTTTTCACCACCGAAAGTCAGGATTTTGACTCTTCCGCTTCCGGTAGCGTGACGTTGAGTTCCAGAATCGAAATATCCCCGTCTTTTTGCTCTAACTGCACCGTGACCATTTCTGGGTCAATCTGCACGTACTTGCAAATCACTTCCAGAATATCCTTCCTTAACTGCGGCAGATAGTGCGGTTCTGCATCACTGCGGCGGCGTTCCGCGACAATGATCTGCAGGCGTTCTTTAGCAATGTTGGCGGTATTCTTTTTCCGTGAGAGAAAAAAGTCGAGTAATGCCATAATTTATCCTCCGAACAGGCGTTTGAGGAAACCTTTCTTCTCTTCTTCAATGAAGCGGAAAGGACGTTCTTCTCCCAACAGACGATCTACGGTGTCGGCGTAGGCTTTGCCTGCGTCGGACACGGTATCCAGAATAACCGGTTCCCCCTGGTTTGAGGCGCGCAGGACGGACTGATCTTCCGGGATAACGCCAACCAGTTTAATGCGCAGGATTTCTAGCACATCTTCCATGCTCAGCATGTCGCCTTTGCTCACGCGACCTGGGTTGTAGCGCGTCAGCAGCAGGTGTTCTTTAATCGGCTCTTCACCATTTTCTGCGCGACGAGATTTAGACGCCAGAATGCCCAGGATACGGTCAGAGTCGCGTACCGAGGAGACTTCCGGGTTGGTGGTGATAATAGCTTCGTCAGCGAAGTACAGCGCCATTAGCGCGCCGGTCTCGATACCCGCAGGGGAGTCGCAGACCACGAAGTCGAATTCCATCTTTTTCAGCTCGTCGAGGACTTTCTCGACGCCTTCGCGGGTCAACGCATCTTTATCACGCGTTTGCGAAGCCGGCAGAATATAGAGATTTTCGGTCCGTTTATCTTTGATTAATGCTTGGTTCAGCGTGGCATCGCCCTGAATAACGTTAACAAAATCATACACTACGCGACGTTCGCAGCCCATGATAAGGTCAAGGTTACGTAGACCGATATCAAAATCGATAACGACCGTTTTCTTTCCCTTCTGCGCCAAACCAGTCGCGATGGCCGCGCTGGAGGTGGTCTTACCCACGCCCCCTTTACCTGAAGTCACAACAATAATGCGTGCCATAGAAATTCCTTGTTAAAAAGGGATTAATTTAACGGTTGAATAGTCAAAGCGCTGTTGTCTAACCGCAGACGCGCCGCTTTGCCATAAAATTCGGCTGGGATCTGGTCGCTCAGCCAATATTCCCCGGCGATGGAGACCAGCTCCGCAGCCAGGTGGGTACAAAATACTTGTGCTTCCCGGTCTCCGCCGGCGCCCGCCAGAACGCGCCCACGCATCATGCCGTAAACGTGGATGTTACCGTCGGCAATCAGCTCAGCGCCTGCACTAACGTGGCTTGTCACAATCAGATCACAGTTTGGTGCATAAATGCGCTGACCGGAACGTACTGGCGTATCAATCATTCGCGTTTTTGTGATCGGACTAACAATTGGCTCGGGTTCAGCGGGCTTGGTCGGCTCAACGGGGGCGGCACGAACAACTTTTTCTTTACCTTCAGTCAGTAAAGGAAGGCCCGATTGATCAATAGCCGCTTTGAACTGCGGGTTCTTGCAGCCGCTGACGCCCACGATACGCAGACCGGCAGCCATAATCGCCTGCTGAATCGCGCGCCACTGGGTAAACTCTTCAAGGTTGCTGACGTTGACCACAACCGGGGCATGACGGAAAAAAGCCGGAGCCTGGGCGACCTTGTCTTCTAACGCCTGACGAATAACCTCGGGTCTTGCATCATGCAAATGGACCACCGATAAGGTGAAGCTACTGCCTTTAAGTTCGATTGGCGTGTTTGACATCCTGGCCTTACTCAATTTGCTATTTATCGCTGCTTCGTGCGCGGCGATATTCCGAAGACTATCAGTCATGTTATAGTCACTAATATATTCAAGCAAGTAACCACAGTCCTAATTCCGAGTATAAAGTATGTTTTGTGTGATTTATCGTAGTTCTAAACGTGATCAAACCTATTTGTATGTCGAAAAAAAAGACGATTTCTCTCGCGTCCCTGAAGAACTGATGCAGGGCTTCGGTCAGCCGCAGCTGGCGATGCTGCTGCCGCTGGACGGCCGCAAGAAGCTTATCAATGCCGATCTGGAAAAGGTAAAACAGGCGTTAAAAGATCAGGGCTATTATTTACAGATGCCACCGCCGCCTGAAAATCTGTTGAAGCAGCATCTGGCCGACGCCAAAAATAAGGGCGAATAATTTTCGCTTGCGGCTAATGTCTGTTCCTGGTTACACAACAAATAAGGGAAAAGTATGTATCAACATCATAACTGGCAGGGTGCGCTGCTGGATTACCCGGTAAGCAAAGTTGTCTGTGTTGGCAGTAATTATGCAAAGCATATCCAGGAGATGGGCAGCGCGACGCCGGAAGAGACCGTGCTGTTTATTAAGCCAGAAACCGCACTCTGCGACTTACGCCAGCCGCTGATTCTGCCGCAGGGCCTGGGGTCTGTGCACCATGAAGTGGAGCTGGCGGTGCTGATTGGCGCGACGCTGCGTCAGGCAACGGAAGATCACGTCCTGCAGGCTATTGCGGGATATGGTGTCGCGCTGGACCTCACGCTGCGTGACGTCCAGAGTAAAATGAAAAAGGCCGGGCAACCCTGGGAAAAAGCGAAAGGCTTTGATAATTCCTGCCCGATCTCCGGTTTTATCCCGGCTGCAGCCTTCGAAGGCGACCCGCAAAATACCTCGCTGGGCCTGAAGGTGAACGGCGAAGTGCGTCAGCAGGGCACGACGGCGGATATGATCCACAAAATCGTGCCGCTGATTGCCTACATGAGCCGCTTCTTCACCCTCAAACCGGGCGACGTGGTGCTGACCGGTACGCCGGAAGGTGTCGGCCCACTCCACGGTGGTGATGAACTGGAAGTGCTGTTTAACGGCTATTCTCTGACGACCCGCGTGCTGTAATCGCTGCTTGCCGCCCCAATTGGGCGGCAAAACTTGCATCCCTGTGCCAGACTGGTTATAAGAAGCACCCTGAATTTTGATGTGGACATCCCGATGAGCGAATTACCTTTCTGGCAGAGCAAGACCCTTGACGACATGACCGATGCCGAATGGGAGTCGCTGTGCGACGGCTGCGGTCAGTGCTGCCTGCACAAGCTGATGGATGAAGACACCGACGAAATTTACTTCACCAACGTGGCCTGCAAACAGCTGAATATCAAGACCTGCCAGTGTCGTAACTACGAACGTCGTTTCGATTATGAGCCGGACTGCATCAAGCTTACCCGCGATAATCTGCCCACCTTCGAGTGGCTGCCGCACACCTGCGCCTATCGCCTGCTGGCGGAAGGTCAACCGCTGCCGCAGTGGCATCCGCTTATCGCCGGCTCGAAAGCGGCAATGCACGGTGAGCGTATTTCCGTGCGCCATATTGCGGTGAAGGAGTCAGAAGTGCGTGACTGGCAAGACCATATCTTAAATAAACCAGAATGGGCTGACTAAAGTCCGATTTATTATTTCATTCTCTCTTTTTACGCGTCCTTGAATAAAATCACTGCTTAATTCCTGCACGCTGCCGATAGAGATATTATCGGCATCGGTGTGGGGATAGACATGCGTAATTCAATAAAACTCTTAGTGCTTGCGGTAATGATCAATCTGGGCGGCTGGGGACTGGTGTTGGTCGCCGGTTACGGCATTGGGACGCTGGCGGGAATGTGGTAGGAGAGGCGCCAGCCGCGATAATATCGCAACTGGCGCAAGAGACGATTAACGGCCAAACAGGTCGCGGCGTTTTGGTTGCAGCGGCTGAGCAATCACCACCAGAACCGCGACGATCAGGTAGGCGGCGAAAATGCCCACCAGCCACTGCGGCATCTCCAGCGACAAGAACTCCCACTGACGCACAGAGCAATCGCCGGAAGCAACGAACACCTGCGGCAGCCACTTATCGAGCGGCAGCCAGGTCGGGAAACGGGCCATGAAATCACAGGTCATAAACGGCGACGGGTGCAGCTGAATCATCGTGTGCTCCCAGGCCAGCTGCAGCCCGCGGAAGGCGCTGTACAGCCAGATCAGCAGCGCCACGTAGCGTAGCGGGCTTTTCGGTGCGATAGCGCCGACAATCCCGGCGCCCATCACGCCAAACAGCGCGCAGCGCTCGTAAATACACAGGACGCACGGCTTTAACAGCATTACATGCTGGAACCATAACGCCACTAACTCAAGCGCAAAAGCGGTTAACGCCAGTAATAACCAGGCACTGCGGCCACGTGAGCTCTGGTTTAAATATCGCAACATAATCATTTCCCTGGAACGTGCTTAGAAAACGCAGTGTAAACGAAAACGATAGCCCTGCCATCTGGCTATACGCAATAATTCGTAAATGATGGTGTAATGCCCGCGGTAAAACCGACGGGCATTGATAAACGCCGCTATATTAGTGGGTTATTGCCGGAAGTACTAATACTCCCTTATTCATCATCCAGTCAATCACCGGCTGCAGGGTAAACTCAACGCACAGCAGGCCGACCAGCGTTAGCACAACCGTATACGGCAACGCCATCCACACCATGCGCCCATAGGAAAGACGAATGAGCGGCGCAAGCGCGGAAGTCAGCAGGAACAGGAATGCCGCCTGTCCGTTGGGGGTCGCGACGGAGGGCAGGTTAGTACCGGTATTGATAGCCACCGCCAGCAGTTCAAACTGACGCAGGTCGATCGCGCCGTTATCGAGCGCCGTTTTGGCCTCGTTGATATACACGGTGCCCACGAAGACGTTATCGGAAATCGACGATAGCAGACCGTTGAACAGATAAAACAACGAACGTTGGGCGTGCGGTGACGCTTGCAGCACGAAGTCGATAATCGGCGCAAACAGATGTTGATCGATAATCACCGCGACGACCGCGAAAAATACCGTCAGCAGCGCGGTAAAGGGCAGCGCTTCGGTAAACGCTTTACCGATCGCGTGCTCGTCGGTAATGCCGGTAAATGAGGTGGCGAAGATAATCACCGACAGGCCAATCAGCCCCACTTCCGCCAGATGTAACGCCAGCGCCAGCACCAACCATACGCCGATAATCCCCTGAACGATAAGGCGCATGCTCTCCTGGCGCGAGCGCTGTTTGCGGCTACGCTCGTCAAAATCATGAAGAATTTGACGAACAGGTTCGGGCAGCTCGGCGCCGTAGCCGAAGGCTTTAAACTTTTCCAGCAGCAGACAGGTCGCCAGGCCGCAGAAAAAGACCGGGACGGTGACCGGCGACATGCGCAGGAAAAATTCACCGAAGTGCCAGCCCGCGACCTTGGCGATAATCAGGTTCTGCGGCTCGCCGACCATCGTCATGACGCCGCCTAATGCGGTCCCGACGCCTGCGTGCATCATCAGGCTGCGCAGGAACGCGCGAAACTGCTCCAGCACCACGCGCGAGTGTTTATCAATATGGCTGTCGTCCAGCAGGTCATCATCGTCCGGACGCGCGGAAACCACCCGATGATAGATACTGTAGAAGCCTACCGCGACGCTGATGATTACGGCGACAACCGTCAAGGCATCGAGAAATGCCGACAGGAACGCAGCGGCGAGACAGAAGGCCAGCGACAGCAGTCGTTTGCTACGAATGGTCAGCAGCAGGCGGGTAAAGATGAACAGCAGCAGCTGTTTCATAAAGTAGATGCCCGCGACCATAAAAATCAGCAGCAGCAGGACTTCCAGATTGGCGGCGACCTCGTTGCGCACGTGTTCGGCGGAGGTCATGCCGACAAATACGGCCTCGATGGCCAGCAGCCCGCCGGGAATCAGCGGGTAGCATTTCAACGCCATGGCCAGCGTGAAGATAAACTCCACCACCAGCAGCCATCCGGCGACAAACGGATTGATCAGAAAGACCAGCGGGTTGATGACTAAGAAAATAATTAGCAGTAATTTGTACCAGTCTGGCGACTGACCAAGAAAATTGCGCCACAGAGCGCGGCCGTAAGAGATTTCCATGACAAGCGTCTTCCTCCTGAAAAGATGTGATTTTTTACCATTAAAACAGATATACCGCCAGAATTCCCCCGACAAGTGCCTTTTCCACCCGCGAAAGAAATATGAAAAATGAAACGGCGATCCCTTTTTAATTCCGTTGCCCTGCTATCTGCTCAATGTTGGCTCTGGTATGATGAGTCCAATTGCAACGCTGTGTAATGGAATTTTTACTATGGTCATTAAGGCGCAAAGCCCGGCGGGTTTCGCGGAAGAGTATATTGTCGAAAGCATCTGGAATAACCGTTTTCCACCTGGGTCGATTCTTCCGGCAGAACGCGAACTCTCTGAATTAATTGGGGTTACCCGTACTACCTTACGTGAAGTGTTGCAACGCCTGGCGCGAGACGGCTGGTTGACGATTCAGCACGGTAAACCGACGAAGGTTAACAATTTCTGGGAGACGTCCGGGCTGAACATCCTGGAAACGCTTGCGCGTCTCGATCATGACAGCGTGCCGCAGCTGATTGATAATCTGCTGTCCGTGCGTACCAATATTGCCACTATCTATATCCGTACCGCATTCCGTCAGCACCCGGAAAAAGCGCTGGAAGTGCTGGCGACAACGCGCGAAGTTGCCGACCATGCCGACGCTTTTGCCGAGCTGGACTACAGCGTGTTCCGCGGTCTGGCGTTCGCCTCCGGCAACCCGATCTACGGCCTGATCCTCAACGGTATGAAAGGTCTTTACACCCGTCTGGGGCGTCACTATTTCTCCAGCCCGGAAGCGCGAGCGCTGGGTTTGGGCTTCTATCACAAGCTGATTGAGCTGTGCGAGAAGGGTGAGTACGAGAAGGTCTATGAGACGGTGCGCCGCTACGGGCACGAAAGCGGCGAGATCTGGCACCGGATGCAGAAATCGCTGCCGGGAGATTTATCCCTGCATGGACGTTAAAAAAATCCCCGCCGAAGCGGGCAATGCCGTTCACTTAAGCGGAACGGCACTGCGATTTACCGGATACCGGGTTTT